>JFJP01018785.1_pt1 | contig 22718 bp, 25 predicted proteins | sample 431651 | NCBI WGS metagenome assembly JFJP01 (sample SAMN02602958, study PRJNA72255) | Microbial mat metagenome, whole genome shotgun sequencing project. | biome: fresh water; feature: sink hole; material: water; isolation source: purple microbial (photo- and chemosynthetic) mats found in...
CTGCTAGCAACACCATTAGGACAAAAACCGTGCGTATCACTGACAACATAATGAATTCCTCCCGCCTGAACTAAGCATTCGCAAAAAGGCACAAAACCGCTTAAAGGGAAATCCTACATATCCGCCCCGCAAACAGCAACATCGGGAGTTGGGTACAAAGTGGGTACAAGTGTGGCTAGGACTCCAGCAACCCGGCGGTGAGGAAAAAAGGGGAGGAACCTAATCGAATTTTGACGGAGTTCTGCTCCTTCTATATTTCCGGTCGACGACAACGCTCGTCGAGAATGAAGCCACCCCGTAATCCGCAGTCGTCGCCGTTCGCGTTTTATGTTCACCGATCACCGAAAAACATCCGACGAAGGGGAGACCGAATCAATCCGAGCATCAGCCGTCGTTCTGGGTGCAGGACAGGAAAATTACAAATTTTGTTGTGGACAAGATTTTTTTCGCGCTATAATTGTATATAAACTTCGTCAAGGTAGTCTCCGAACTGACGACTGCTTGCCCCGCCAAAAAGGATGAAATACTCAAGGCGCTCAACTACTTCATTAACAACCGCGATCGAATGCTATACGCCACGTTCCGCAAGGCGGGGTACTTCGTCGGCTCGGGGGGTATCGAGGCGGGCTGCAAAACCGTCGTCGGCAAACGGGCGAAACAGTCAGGTATGTTCTGGCATGTAAAGGGCGCGCAAAACGTTCTGTCAATTCGCTGAGCTGTGCTTGGAAACCTCTTCGATGATTACTGGAAATACAAATATGCAGCATAGCTCCTTAATTTATTTAGCTTTCCTGTCCTGCACCCCATTACTGCGCTTCCGCATAAAGGCTTGACAGTCAGGCGGGGCGCTTGTATGAAACAGTGCCATGAATCCAACTTTACCAATCGAGCTTGGCAATGATGATATGCAGCGGATGTCGCATGTATTGCGGCATCGGTTGCGTAATATTGCCGCGGGTATCCGCGGGGCGGTGACCCTGATCGACGAGGAGGCTGGCACCGCGATCCCGGATGGCCTGCGGGAATATTTCCCGCTGATGCTGCGGGAATGCGAAGGATTGAGCGATATCGCCAACCGGCTGAGCCTGTTCTGGGCCGATCCGTCATCCGCCACCACCCCGGCCGAATCGGCCACGATGATCACCGCCCGGCTTGTCTCTGAAATCAACCGGCGCTTTCCGAATGTGGAGGTCCGCCAGCGGATCGATGGCGACGGGATGGTGCCGGATGTCATGACCATGGCCCTGCGTGAAGTCCTGGTAAATGCCTGCGAGGCGGCTCCCCGCGGGATTGTCGGTATCGCCCTGAAACCGGAGGGGCAGCAGATCGGCTGGACGGTTTCCGATACCGGCAACGGCGTCCCCGACGCCAACCGAGAGCAGGCCTTCCTGCCCTTCTTCACCACCAAGCCCAAGCACCTTGGACTCGGCCTGAGCCTGGCACGCCGCCATTGTCAACGGGCAGGCGGGGACTGCCTGGCCAAGCCTCCGGTCTCCAATGCCACGGAATGGACAGTTGCACTGACCTGCGCCAAGGCAACGGATACGAACGAAAGGAGCGATTGCTGATGGATATCCTGATCGTCGAGGATGACGAGCTCCAGCGCAAGGCGATGTTCGACCTGCTCAAACGCAAGGGACATTCCGTCAAGGCCTGTGATTCGCTGACCGATGCACGGTCGAGGCTGGCCGATGGACAATTCCATCTGATTTTCCTGGACCGGGGACTGCCCGACGGCGACAGCATGCATTTCCTGGAGGAACTGCATGAACAGGCAAAGGGGGCCTATGTCGTATTTGTCACCGGCCAGGCCGATGTTGCCTCCGCTGTACAGGCCATTCGCACGGGGGCCTATGACTATCTGCCAAAGCCTTATGCCGCCGAGCAGCTTGAAAAGATCCTCCGTAACGTGGAGCAGGCCGTCACCATGCAGGAGCGGGTCGAGGGGCTCTCCCGGCTCTCCGCTACCAATGCCAGCGGAGACGTCTGGCGGCTTGACAACATGATCGGCGGCGGGGCACTGCGCGAGCTTTTCACCAAGGTGCAGCGGATTGCCGAATTCCCCGACACCACGGTCCTGCTGCTGGGCGAGAGCGGCACCGGCAAAGGCATGATGGCCTCCGCCATCCACCGCCTGAGCACCCGGGCCGACAAGCCCTTTGTGGACGTCAACTGTTCCGCCATTCCGGGACCCTTGATGGAGAGCGAGGTTTTCGGCTACGAGAAGGGTGCCTTTACCGATGCCAAGAACAGCAAACCGGGGCTGCTGGAGATAGCCGATGGTGGCACCGTCTTTCTTGACGAGATCGGGGACATGGAGCCTGCGCTCCAGGCCAAGCTGCTCAAGGTGATCGAGGACAAACAGTTCCGCCGGGTCGGTGGCAGCCGTGTGACCCATGTGGATATACGGATCGTGGCCGCCACCTGCCGGGATCTGCAAAAACTGGTGAGGGACGGCATTTTCCGCGAAGACCTTTACTATCGGCTATCCGTCTTCCCGCTCACCCTCCCCCCGCTGCGTGAGCATCCCGAAAGTATCCCTATGCTGGCTGCGCAATGCCTGCAGCAGTGCAAACTGGCGGCCGGTCGCAAAATCAGTGGTTTTACCCCGGCAGCGATGGAGGTGCTCTGCAACTACTCCTGGCCCGGAAATGTCCGCGAACTGCGAAATGCCGTGGAGCGCGGGGTCATCCTCTGCACGGAGACGCTTATCGATGTCAAGGACATGGGGATTCCCGTGCCGTTGCGCCCGGCGGCGGCACCTGCTGCAGTGCCCGGAGCGAATGCGGAGGAAGACGCGCCGATGAGCTTGGCTGAAAACGAGAAACGCCTGATTGAGAAGGTCTTGCGCGAGGTCAACGGCCACCGCGGAAAGGCGGCAGATATCCTGAAGGTACACCGCAGCTCCCTGCACCGCAAGATCGCCGAGTACGGTATTGCTATCGAGGAGTGAGCCGTCGGGGAATCATTGCTTTGACGCCGTGGCACCGCCCCTGCTAACATTCATGGTGTGCATGAATTGTCGTTAATTAAAGCAACCCACAAGAGGATGAAGACCATGAAAAGGATGTGCCAATCGAAGATCGGGCGGATGGTCGCTTTTCTTGGGTTTATATCGCTCCCTGCGGTTGTCGTTGCCAATGAGGGTACCAGCACCAACAGCAGTGAGGTCGTTGGCGCTAGTAACCAGGTCGCCAGCATCAGTATCAGCAATGCCATCGCCAGTGCCAGCGTCAGCAATCAGGTCGCCAGCATCGAAATCCCAACGATCGAACAACCGAGGATGATCGAACCACCAAAAATCGAACAACCAACGATCGAACCCAAAATCGAGCAACCGAGAATAGAAATCCCCAAGGTCGAGAGTACTGGCGACGAGGATCGCAGTACGCATAGCCTGCGCACCTTGGAATTACGTGCCCTCAAGGCTCAGGCACTCGAGGAGCTGGTCGTCGCCATGCAGCAACGCCTGGATGGCATGGCGGCCAAGGTGCGGGAATCGGAACTCAAGGTTGAATTACTTGAAAACCGGATCAAGCTACAGGAGGCACAGCGGCTGAAACTGGTCAAGGACCTAGAGGAACGCAGCGTGGAGATCAAACATCGCGATCAACTGCTGAAGCTTTTCCGCAGTGGTGATTTCGAGTATTATCAGGTACAGACGGGCGACACCGTGGTCAGCATCGCCGCCAATCCGATGGTGTATGGCAATGCTGAACGGGCACCCTGGATTGCGCAGGTTAACAGCCTGACCCCCGAAACCCCGCTGGTGCCGGGAGCCATCCTGGTCATTCCCCGCTACACGGAAGGGGTCAGCTATGAGTTCTGAGGCCATCGGAACGATTCTCGTCGTCGAGGACGATCCCCTGCTGGGCGCAACCCTGCGCCGGCAGGTTGAGCGGCTTTCCGCCGACGGTTGCGTCGTTCACCGTGCCGAGGACTGCAGCGAGGCGGAAACCGCCTGGGCCAGCCTGAAACCCCGGCTGGTGCTGATGGACTATCGCCTGCCAGACGGTTTCGGCACGGATGTTGTCGCCGCCATGCGCAAGCGAGGCTATCGCGAACCGGTCATTTTCATGACGGCCGAATCTGAACAATTGACCGAGGAACGGTGCCGCGAACTCATGATTGACCGGGTCATCCAGAAACCGGTGACGGCGGCACAGTTGCAGGAGGCGCTGACCCCGACCGAGCCCAAAGCGCCCGCGACACTGCCCGTTGAACGGCGAATCGGACGGTTCCGGCGGATACGCATCAAGGGGCATTTTACCGAAGCGCGGCTGGCACGGCTTCTGCGGGCGGCACGCGAGGAACGCTGGGTGGTCATCGATGCCGGGGCGGTCGAGGATGCCACCGAGGCGGTCATGCGCGGGATCTGCGCCTGGGCGGGCTGGCTTTCCGCCCAGGGCGGACGGCTGTGCCTGCTGGCCAGGACACCGGACGCACAACAGCATTTCGGAGAGGGTGTTGGCCGCTACGTCGATGTACTCAACGATCTCGACGCCCTCGACGCCACCGCTCGACGCCTGACTGGTGCTGCCGAACGGACACAGCTTCTGGATCTACTGCGTTTTGCACGCAACCCGCAGGAAGGAGTATAACATGGAAACCACCCCCACCCCATCCCCGAAGCACCACCACTGGAGCGGGTGGCCCGCCTTCATTGCGCTGTCCATGATCGGCCTTGGCCTCGCCGCCTCCGGCACGCTCTGCTATACCCTTATCGACAACTACCTCAACTACGAGCTGCAACCCCACGTCGACACCTACATCGACCGGGCGAACAAGCGAGAGCAGGCTGGCGATGTCCAGCGCGCCTTCCAGTATCACGGGTGGGCGATCGACCAGGCCACCGATGACACCGAACAGATCCGGGCCATCCTGGCTATGATCAACTTCCTGATGACCGACAACAACTGGCAACCGGCTGAGCAACGCTACCGGATGGCTGCGGAATACATCCTGGCACTCCAGAAGCGGCAGATCCAGGATCCGCAGCAGAGGCAACTGCTCATCGAAACGGCGCTACGCCTTGCCGGGGTGACGTCAAACCGTCATTTGTGGGATTTTGCGCAAACATTCGGAAAAAGCGGCGAAAACGAACCGGCGACCGAAAAATCATTCACCATGCTCACCGCCGAGTTTGAGGCGTTACTGGCACTCAAAGAACAGCAATCGACATTCACAGCCTTGGCTGCACTGGAAAAATCCGCACAGGACGACAAGCAACTATCCTATGTGCGCCATCAGCGACTCAAGCTGCTCTGGATGGCCATCGAGAATGACGGTTGGCGCGAGGCCTGTACGATCCGCTACCCGGGGGAAACGGCCGAAGCAATGCTGAAACAGATCGAGGAACAGTTGACCGTTGATTCCAACAACCAGGCGACCTGCGGAACGGCCAGCTTCGAAGCCGACGCCCTTGTTTCTAAAGCCAAACTGGCTCTGCGCAAACAGGATCATGACCTCGCCATCCTCGAACTATTCAAAGCCATCGAGAAAAAGGGAGCCGCTAGTCAAGGCACGGCAGCGGGGTTACTGCTTCAGATCTTGAACACCCAGCAACGGCACGAGGATATGGATCGTCTACGTCTGGTCATGCTGGCCGATCCGGGCATGGAACATCAGGCCCTGGAGGACCTGGCCGTGCAGCTCGACACCGTGACCGTGGAAGCACGCCAAAAGGCACTGCTGATTGCTGTCGACGAACATGCCCGGCTGGCCATTCAGGGCCGCAAACCCCAGCAGAACGTACTCATCCGTGCAGCGGAAATCGCGATTGTCCTCAAGGACTGGGATCGGGCAGCGCAATACCTCAAAACGTCAGCCTCCGGTGAGGCTCCGCGCCAGCTCCATGCCCGGCGGCTGCATCTGCAGGCGCAACTGGCCGAGAAACAGGGAGATAAACGGGCGCTGGTCAAGAACCTGCATGACCTGATCACGACGTATCCGGACGACCAGGTCATGGCAGGCAACGCACAGTTCATGCTCCTGTCCGTACTGGAGGAATACCCGCTGGCGGCGGCCGATCTGGTCGGCGTCGTGGTCGGTGCCACCTTGCGATTCCCCAGGGATCCCCGCAACATCAACAGCCTGCTGAACGTGGCCCATAAGCTGGAAGCGTTCGGCCTCCCTGTCGTTGCCCAGAAATACTACCGTCATGTGATCCTGCTCAGCTCCCTGCAGATACAGCGTACCACCGAAATCCAGAAGGCCACGGCGGAAGCAACGCTGGGGCAGGCGCGTACGCTCCTCACCATGGGGCAGGACAAGGAAGCCAACCACCTGCTCCGCACGATCAACGGCCTTGTGCAATGGTCAGACGTCTGGCCGGAATCCGGCCCCCTGTGGTCCGCCATCGCCCTGCGACACGGACAACACCGCGAGGCTGTGCGGCGCTGGCGCCAGACCTGCGGCCCCCCGGGTGGCGACGTGCTGCCGTACCTCTTCGGCATCCTGGTTCCAGACGCAGCCTCGATCCAATTGAAGCCACCGGGAGCATCCCGCCCCGCCCCGGCCGCCCCGACGCCCTACCTGATGGAAGCGGTCGTCGACGCCGCCTTCAAGGTCCTGTTGGAACGGAACGCGTTCGATGAGATCGACAAGATGCTCACTCGCATTGCCGCCGACCCACTGTGGAGCCAGCACATACCGCTCGACCCGATGCGGGTGAAAACCCTGGAACATATCCTGGCCCGAGAACCGGCGGAACAGGTGATCTCCTGGATGAACCGGCAAGCCGTGGCCAATACGAAGGGAACGCCCCAAGGAACCTTGCTACCGCTGGAAACCCTGCAGGAAAAAATGCGCAACGCCGAACAAATCGCCATGCGGGCGCGGCAGTCAGTGCTTTAGGAACACCCACGATGAATACCCTGGAATATATCCAAACGGCAGAAGCACAAGGAAACGCCATCTGCAGGATCTATAGCCGGCTGCGAAACGCACCGTCCCTGCACGAGCGCACCGAACTGCTGCGGCAGGCCGAGAAACATGCCGAGACCCTGGGTAACGCCCTGCGCCAGGTGGCCGAGACCAACCCCGTCGCCGGACAAGCCACAGAGGAAACCATTCAGGCGATGCAATCGCTCAATACCATCATGGAACAGGTCATGATCCAGGAACGCGAATACCGGATCAGCGCCGGGGGCGACGATACACCGTGAAGGAACCGTTATGACGGCTGCATCAACACAGGAAAAACACCCAACCCGGCGTTCGCGACCGGCAACCGCTCGTCGTCCGGAAACGCCTGATGCCGCCGATACCGCCGCCCTCGCCTCCGTACAGGCCGCCTTCGAGATTTTCGAGCGCCAGAGCCGTCAGTTGGAAACCGCCTACCGGGCATTGGAGCAGGATCTCGCCCGCTCAAACAGTGCCTTGCAGGAACGGAACCGTGAATTAACTGCCAAGAACCAGGAACTACACCAGGTCACCCGTCGACTTGAGAGCGTCCTTGAAAGCCTGACCGACGGACTGCTGGTCATTGGTATGGACGGGCAAATCGAACGGTGCAACCAGGCGGCGGCACGCCTGCTGGAACGTAGCCAGCAGGAAGCCGAACAGGCGCGATTCCTTGATCTGATCTCGATTCCGGATGCCGACGCCCTCCTAACTCGCGTCCTGCGCGGCGATTCCCCGGTGCTCGACCACCCCTGGATCCTGCGCCAGCCAGACGGCAGCGTCCACAACCTGCTTTTCAGTCTTGCGCCCGTCACCGGATCCGACAAGAACATCCTGGGGGCCATCTGCAACCTGCGTGATATCACCGAGATCCGCCGCCTTGAAAAACGACTGCAAAGCCATGAACGCTTGGCGGCACTGGGCGAAATGGCGGCCAGTGTCGCCCACGAGATCCGCAATCCGCTGGGCACCATCGAGGGTTTTGCCCGCCTGCTGCGACGCGATTTGGCCGACATGCCCGCCCCGCTGCAACTGGCCGAGCGCATTGTCGCCGGAGCGCAGAACCTCAATTACGTGATCACCAACCTGTTGACCTACGCCCGCCCGATGCGCCTGATGACGACCGATATCCCGGTTGCCACGCTGTTTGAATATTGCCGCGAAACGCTGGAGGACCGAGCCTCACGGGCCAACGTCAGCCTGACGATCGAGTTCCCGTCCCCGTCCATGTCCCTACGCTGCGACCACCGGCAAGTCATGCAGGCCCTGCTGAACCTTGGCATCAACGCCATCGAGGCCTGTCAGCCCTCGCAGACCGTCCATATTTCCGCCACCCAGCGTCCGGCCTCGGTCATCCTGCACATCCGCGACACCGGATGCGGGATGCCCCCCGATCAGGTGGCCAAGGTCTTTGATCCGTTCTTTACCACCAAGGAAGGCGGCACCGGCCTGGGGCTTTCCCTGACCCGAAAGATTATCGACATGCATGGGGGCGACATTGCCGTGGCAAGCGTTCCCGGTGAAGGCACCGAATTCACGATTGAACTGGCCAAGAAGGGAGTGGGCGAATGATCACAAGTATCGAAACCGTACTGGTTGTCGACGACGATTTACTGATGCGCGAATTCGTGGTGGAAACCCTTACCCGTGCCGGCATCGAGGTCGTCCAGGCCAGCAACGGTGCACAGGCCCGTAAACTGATGGAAGAACGCGAGTTCGACATGGCGTTTGTCGACATCAAGATGCCCGTCATGAGCGGCATGGACCTGCTGCGCTGGAAACAGAGCGCCGGGGTGTCCACGTTGACGGTCATGGTGACGGCCTTCGGTACCGTCGAGCAGGCCGTTGAAGCGATGAAACTCGGAGCGATCGACTTTCTGATGAAACCGTTTTCGCCGGAACAAGTCGAAGTGGTTCTCAAACGCGCAAAAGAATGGGTGCAGCTCAATGCGCAGAACGACTACCTGAAGGAAGAGCTCGGCTGGACCTTGCCGGGTGGACGGCAACTGATCGGGCAATCCGCCTCGATGAACAAACTGCTCCAGCAGATCGAGCGGGTGGCGGCCTCCTCCTCGACGGTCCTGATTTCCGGCGAAAGCGGGACCGGCAAGGAACTGGTAGCCCAGGCCATCCACAACATCGGCGAATACCGCAAACGTCCGTTTGTCCGCATGAACTGCGCGGCCGTCCCCGAGGCGCTGGCCGACAGCGAGCTGTTCGGCCATGAAAAAGGAGCCTTTACCGGAGCGATCAACCGGCGACTGGGACGCTTTGAACTGGCGGGCAACGGGACGTTGCTGCTCGATGAAATCAGCGAAATGCCCCTCAATCTCCAGGCCAAGTTGCTACGCGTCATCCAGGAGCGTGAGTTCGAGCGGGTGGGCGGAACCCGCACCCTGCGCACGGAATGCCGGCTTATCGCCACCACCAACCGCAACCTCGAGCAGTACGTCAAGGCGGGCGGATTCCGGCAGGATCTATATTACCGACTTAATGTGGTGCCCATCCAGGTCGCCTCGCTGCGGGAACGGCCGGAAGACATCCCGGTATTGGCCAATACCTTCCTGGAAAGGCGGTTAGGCAAGGCCGACAGCAAGTCGGGCCGCCTGCGCTTCCGGGCGGATACGCTGGACTTGCTAACCCGTTACAACTGGCCGGGGAATGTGCGTGAGCTCGAGCACCTGGTCGAGCGCCTGTGCGTCATGGAAACCGGGCCGGAACTGACCCCCGAGATGCTGCCCCCCGAAATGCGCGGGGCATACACGGTCCCCTGCCCCGCCCCGGTGGCGATCACGCCGCCCGTTGCCCCGGCTCCCGCCGCACCGGTCGCACCTACCGCACCGGTCGCGGTTTCCGCCGCACCGCCGACCCCGGCCGCCGACAGCCCCGTTGACGGACCGGTCAATCCGCCCCAGGCCGCGACCGGCGAAACCACCCTGAACCTCGACACCCTCGAACGCCAGACCATTCTCAAGGCACTGGAACAGACCGACGGACAACGCAATCAAGCCGCCGACATCCTCGGTGTCAGCATCCGCACCCTGCGCAACAAGCTCACCCGCTACCGCGAAGAAGGCACATTGCCAGCCGAATACGCTTGACCACCGTTCTGTGGCACGCAGCCTGCTAACTACACAGGCATGAACGAAGAAATCAGATTACTGAACCAGTTGCTTGACGGATGCGCCTTGCGCAGTCAGGCGCTTGCTGGCAATATCGCCAACGCATCGACCCCGGGGTATGAGCGGCGGGATGTCAGTTTCCTGGATGATCTCAAGACGGCGCTTCGTTCTGGCGGCAGCGATGAGGCGACCGATGTAAAACCGACGATCCAGACCGACAAAACCGGACGGCAGGTTCGCTTGGAGGATGAGTTTGCAGCCCTTTCGGAAAACCAGTTGCTTTTCATGACGTCAGCCGAGCTTTTAAGTCGTAAATATTCACGCATTCGCAGTGCGATCAAAGGAATGTAACCCCAAGAAGGCCATAAAATGAGTGAAAACGGTGTATTTCCAATGCTCGGCATATCGGCCAGCGCCCTCGAGGCGCAGGCGCACAAGATGCGGGTCATTGCCTCGAACATCGCCAATGCCAACACCACCAAGGACGCCAACGGCGAGGTTTTCCGACGTCGCGAGGTCTTGTTCGTGGAGCAGCTCCAGCGGCAAATCGGTGGCCAGCGCAGCGGGCAGCCCACCGTCAACGGCGTCCGCGTGGATCGAACGATCGAGGATGAAAGCTCACTGCAACGGGCCTACCGCCCCGGCCATCCCGAGGCTGATACCGAGGGGTACGTCACCCTTCCGAATGTAAATCCGATGGAAGAGATGGTTGACATGATGATCGCAAATCGTTCGTATGAGGCAAATATTGCCGCCATGAAATCGGCAAAAAGTATGATCGCAAAAGCACTGGAGATTGGCAAATGACACCTATAGACGCCTATCGTTCAATCCAGACCCCAGACCTCGCCCCGCGCACCGACAAAGGCGACGGTTCGTCCTTCCAGTCCATCCTTGGCAACCTAGTCAAGGAAGTCAACGGGCTGCAGGCGGATGCCGACAAGTCCATCGAGGGCCTGGTCACCGGCGAAACCACCAATGTCCACGACGTGACGACCCGCATGACCGAGGCGGGTATCGCGTTTGATCTGATGATGGAAGTACGCAACAAGCTGATGGATGCCTATCAGCAGATCATGCGGATGCAGGCTTAATCGAGGATTATACAGAAGGAGCTGAATCATGCCAGGCGCACTTGGATTACTGTTCCACCAGATGGGAACCCTCTGGAAGCATTTCGGGATCAACCAGAAGGTCAGCATCATCCTGGCCTTGGTCGCTTCGCTGGCCGTCATTGGCGGCATCCTCTACTGGTCGGGCCGTCCGGACTACCGCCTGCTCTACTCGGGGCTTTCACTTGAGGACGCCGCCCGCGGCCGTGAAAAACTGGATGAGGCACGCATCCCCGTGGAAATCCGCGATCACGGCCAGGCGATCTTTGTCCCGGCTGCCGACGTCTATCGTGCCCGGCTGATGCTGGCCGCCGACGGGCTGCCCAAGGATTCCTCCGCCGGATTTGAACTGTTCGAGCAGCCCAAGTTCGGGCTGACCGAGTTTGCCCAGCAAGTCAATTTCCAGCGTGCCCTGCAAGGGGAACTGGAACGGACGATCACGGCGATCGACGGCGTGCAGAGCGTGCGGGTCATGCTTGTGATGCCACGCGACCGGCTGTTTGCGACCGAACAGGACAAGGCCGCCAGCGCCTCGATCATGCTCTCGCTCAAACGCGGGGCACAACTGCAGGGCGAGCAGATCCACAGCATCAACCAGTTGGTCAGCACAGCCGTCCCCGGTCTTAGCCAGGGTCATATCACCATCACCGATCAACAGGGTCGCCTGCTGTCCGACGCCTCGCAGCGCGAGGATCCGCTGGTGGGATCCTCGCAACGGCAGCTTGAGACACGCCGCGCCATGGAAGATACCCTGGCCCGCAAGGCGCAGGATATGCTGGATCTGGCCATGGGCAAAGATCAGGCCATCGTCCGCGTCAGTGCCGATATCGATTTCCGCCGGATTGAGAAGCACAACGAGAAGTTTGATGCCGAAGGGCGCGTCCTCTTCCGCGAGACCATCAGCTCCGAGAACTCCAGCGAACCGTCACGCTCACCGGCTGGCAGTTCAGCCCGCGTGGCGGTGGGCGATCCGGCCGCCACGGTGAACATGGAGCAGACGGCCTCGGGAAAGATGAAACGCGAGGATATCGATTCGGAATACCGCGTCCCTTCCGAACGGGAGACCGTGGTTGATCAGGGCGGGCGGGTGACACGCTTGTCGGTCGCCGTCTCGGTGGCGGCCCGCAATGGCGAGCCGCGCAACGCTGCGGATATTGAGAACATCAAGCAGTTGGTGCGATCGGCCGTCGGTGCGGTCACGACCGCCGATCGCAAGGACGAGGTGTCGGTGATCGAGATGGCGTTCAACCGCCAGCCCGATTCACAGCCCGCCTGGCAATGGTGGGAACGGCTCCCCTTCTCCATCAGCGGATCCTTGCGCACGGTCGGCGGCGTTATCTTGCTGATCACGCTCTACCTGTTCAGCCGCCGCACGTTCCGCCAACTCTCCGTCGAACGGGAAACGGTGGGAACCCCGGTATCAATGCTCACCAGTGCCGATGGCGGAGCCCATTCGATCAGTGCTGGCGACGAGGCCGCCATGCTGGAGAATGAATCCCCGTTGGATACGGTCTCGCGGTTGGCAGAACAGAGCCCGTCCACCGTCGCCACCTGGATTGACCATGCCGTCCGCAGCAAAAGTTGAGGGTAGAAAATAGTCATGAGCACAACCGCTGTAGTAACCACTGATCGTACACTGACCGAAGAGCAGAAGGTCGCCATCCTGCTGGTCAGTCTCAAGGAAAGCGCCGCCGCATCCATCCTGCAGCAATTGAATCCCACCGTGTTGGCCCGCGTGGCGGATGCCATGCGCCGCCTCGGGATCGTTTCGGGCGATGTGCGCCAGCGGGTCATTACGGAATGCCTGCACGGCATCACCGACTCGCGCGGTGCCATCCAGGGCGACGAGCGACTGGCGAATAACCTCCTGACCCAGGCCATCGGCGAGAAACGCGCCGCCGCACTGCTGCAGGAAACCCCTACCGGCAATGCCGCCTTCTCGCGACTCGCCGAGATGGGTGCAGAGCAGATCCTGTCCGTGCTCGGTCGCGAACAGCCCAACATCATTGCCATGGTCATGCGTTACCTGGAACCGGAACTAGCCGCCGAAGTGCTCAATCTCGTCCCGCACGAGGTCGGCAAGCAGGTCATGTACATCCTCTGCACCGGCCGCCCCCCCTCCGAAGCGGTGGTCAACCGGGCCGCCGCCTACATCGAGACGCGCATCGGCAAGAGCCGCAAGGCCGAGAAATCCGATGCGGGCAACATCATCGAGCGAGCATCGGCCATCCTGCAGGCGCTTGACCACGGCCTGACGGAAGACATCCTGCAATCGATCGACGAGAGCGCCCCCGAGCTTGGCACCGAGCTGCGCGACCGCCTGTTCAGCTTCGAGGATATCATCCGCATCAGTGACGCGGATATGCGCCGGATCATGCAGGAAGTGGATATGTCCACCCTGGCCGTTGCCCTGCGTAGCGCCCCGGTCGATGTCCGCGAGAAATTCTTCAACAACATGTCCAAGCGTGCGGTTGAAGGACTCAAGGAAGACATGCAGTTTGCGCCGAAGATCAAGCTTTCGGATGTTGAAGCCAAACAGAAAGAGATCATCACCCTTATCCGCGATTTGGATGGACAGGGCGAGATCAGTATCCAGGAAGGATCAGCCAATGAATACGTCTGAACTCGGTGGCATGGCCGTCCACGCCGCCTCTGGCTTCCGCACCCGCGGCTGCGTCATTACCGAGTACCGCGTCGCGGCGGCCGCGCCCGAGCCGGATACCGATCGTATCGCCCGTCAGGCCCGGCAAATGGCCGAGGAGATGGTCCGTCGCGAAGTCCTGGCCATGAAGGAGGCCGAACGCAAACGCATCGCCCAGTGGGAGGCCGAATGGCAAAAGTCGCTCGATAAGCTCAAGGGCGAAATCCAGCGGCAGGTGATTGATATGTCCATCGGCATTGCCGAGGTCATCCTGCAGCACGAATTGCCCGATGCAGACATGCTGCGCGGCATCATCGAGGAAACGCTCGCCCCGGTATCGGATCTGCAGGGTATGCGCATCCGCCTTTCGCCCAAGGATATCGAAGCCGCCCGCCAGGGACTGCTTTCCCCGGCACGCGGCGCGGCGATCGAGTGGATTGCCGACACCAACCTCAAGCCCGGGGATATGATCGTCGAGAGTCGCAACGGGGTCATCGACGGACGCCTGCACGAACGTCTCGGCGTATTGACCGAAGCACTCAAGGATCCATCCCGCCATGGTGGCGGCAACCGAACCCCCGCCGCAACGTCATGAATACTGATGTTCAAATCGATTTGATGCCGCGCCTGGAGCAGCTCCCCCACCGGAGCTGGACCCGGTCCGAAGGCCGGGTCACCCGCGTGATCGGACTGACGGTCGAGTCCACGGGGCCGACCGCATCGGTCGGGGATCTGGCCTGGATCGAGACCGGACCGGTCGAGATGCGCACACGTATTCCAGCCGAGGTGGTCGGGTTCCACGAGCGTTCGGTCATCTTGATGCCGATTGAATATGTCGCGGGTATCCGCCCCGGCGACCGGGTGCTGCCGGATGGGGCCATGCGGATTGCCGCCGGCCCCGGATTGCTGGGCCGGGTCGTGGACGGACTGGGACGCCCCCTGGACGGGATGCCTGCCCCTCTGGACATGACCAGCGTGGAAATCGACCGGCTCCCGCCCTCCCCGCTGCAGCGGACCCGCATCAGCAGCATCTTCCATACCGGGGTGCGCGCCATCGACGCCTGCATGACCTGCGCCAAGGGTCAGCGGATCGGCATCTTTGCCGGCAGCGGCGTCGGCAAGAGTGTGCTCCTCGGCTCGCTGGCCCGGCATTCCTGCGCCACGGTCAACGTCATTGCATTGGTCGGCGAACGTGGCCGTGAAGTGCGCGACTTTATCGAGAAGAACCTAGGCGACGGGCTACAGAAATCGGTGGTCGTCGCCGTGACCTCGGATCAATCGCCGCTGCTGCGTCGCAAAGGGGCGGCAACCGCCATGGCGATTGCCGAATATTTCCGAGATCAGGGGGATGATGTCCTGCTCATGATGGACTCCGTGACTCGCTACGCCATGGCACAACGCGAAATCGGACTGGCCGTCGGCGAGCCACCCGCCACCCGCGGCTATCCGCCCAGCGTATTCGGTCTGCTGGCCCGCCTGCTCGAACGGCCCGGCACCTCGCCCCAGGGCACCATCACCGCCTTTTTCACCGTCCTGGTGGAAGGCGATGACATGAACGATCCGATCGCCGACAGCGTCCGCTCGATCCTGGATGGACACATCGTGCTTTCCCGCGAAATCGCCGAAGCCAACCACTATCCGGCGATTGACGTGCTCAAGAGCGTCAGCCGCCTGATGAGCGACGTCGCCCCCGCCAAGCAGGCCGAACTGGCAGGGCGGTTGCGCGAACTGCTCTCCGTCTATCGCCGGGCCGAGGATCTGGTCAATGTGGGGGCCTATGTGGCGGGGTCGAACCCCAAGATTGATGAGGCACTGAGCAAGATCAACGCCATCAACACGTTCCTGAAACAACGACCGAATGAGATCGCTGATCCCGCCGCCATGCTCAAGGGTCTTGAGGAGGCACTGGCATGAGCGCGTTTCATTATCGCCTGCAACGCGTGCTGGATGCCAGGGAAGCGATGATGACCCGCTGCGAAATGCGGCTGGCAGAATCCGAGCGCGAACTCGACCGTTGCCGTCGCGAGCAGGAAGCCTGCGATGCCGCCATGCGCCAACAGTCGGCCAAGCATGCCGCGACGGCCGAGAAGGAAGCCCTTTCAGTGCGCGAGCACATCGTGCATCGCGCCTGGATCCACCACCTTTCCGATTGCCTGACACAATCCGTGCGGACGGCAGCCAACACGCTGGATACGGTCAACAAACGGCGGGACGAATTGCGCAAGGCACTGGTGGACCACAAGATCATGCAGAGCCTATCCAACAAGGAGCGCAGCGCCTGGGTGGCCAACGCCAACAAGAAGGAGCAGATTATGCTCGACGAACAAGCCACCTCGGTCTTCCTGCGCAACCGTAAGCCAACACCCCCTTCCACCCATGACAACCCCCAACTGGAGCATCATCAATGAAGGCTATTTTCTTATTCGTCTGCATTCTCTGTGCTGCTGCCTTGAGCATGCTGGCCGCCCTCTATGCGACGGGCCGCATGAATCCGCCGCCGGAAAAGGAAGAGACGAACCTACTGCCTGAGGAATGGCGTGCGACGGTATTCCCCGAGCAAAGCCGGGCCGTCGAGGATCTGCTGAAGGAAATTATTGCCCGTGAGGAAGTGCAGAACCGGAAAGAAGCGCAACTCACCGAACAAGAGGCCAAGGTCCGGCAGGAGGAGATCCTGCTGACCCGTATGCGCGACGAACTGGCCTCGGCCGAAGAGGCGTTGAAGACGTATTTCAAGGAGCAGGACGCCATCGAACAGATCAATATGCGCAAATTGGCTGAATTCTACTCAAAAATGGACCCGCAGAATGCCGCCACGCTGCTGGCGGAGCTGGAGCCGGAACAGGCGTCGCGCGTCCTCGTGCTGCTCCAGGATCGCCAGGCCGGTGCCATTATGGATGCGGCGGTCACGCTGGGCCCGCGTGGCATTGAACGTGCTGTTGCATGGTCAGAGCTTATCCGCAAGCAGAAGAGCGAGAAAGCCAAGAAAACCGAGCCCGCCGAAGGCACTAATTAGGCAGTCACATGATGAATAATAGCCCCGTAATTCTTGATTGCATGTCCGCCAACGCAGCCAGTGCGGGAAGCGCAGACGGGGGTGCCCTGCCTCCGGATAGACTGGACGGACAGCAGCAAACCCCGGGCACATCGCCATCTGGAAACACACCCATGGATGCGGACGATAGCAACCAGCCTTTCACCCAGCATATGCAACGGCTTTGCCAGACGCAGCCAGCCGTGCCAGTCGACGAAAACACGGTGACCCACGTGACGGATGCCTCTGCCGAGGGGCTTGACGACGAAGCCTACGCGATTGCCGCCGCCCTGGGCTTGATCGAGGTCCCCCCGGTGACGTTGCCTTCCAACGTCTCGACGGTTGTGATTTGCGAACCGGTAGCGCAAGCGCTGGGGGCAGGACAAGCGACGAGTGGTGAACTATCAACGATGAGTGAGCAGGTGACGGTAGCAGGTCCTGCAACGGTGAGCGGGCAAACAACGGTGGCAGGTCCTGCAACGGTGGACGAACAAGCCGCCCGCATGCTGCAAACACAGCCCCCACACACAACAGCCGAAGGTCCGCTGTCAGCATCTGGTGCCATACCCACTGAAGCCATGGGACGCCCTGCTCCCGAGGCCCCGCAAACCGGGATGACACCGGTTCCTCAGAATACGCTGACACCCGACCCCCAGGGCAGCCCTGCACCCATACCGCAAGGGCTCCAATCGCCCGAGACCCTGCAACAAGCCGGTCCCGTGGCGGCGACGGCCTCGCCCGTGGCGGCGGCGTCCGATTCCGAGGGGGAGCCTCCGTCCGACGCGATGACACCCGATGCGATGCCGGCAGTCGACGACGACGCCACCGACGCCGTTGAAGACACGAATCCCCTAGCCTCCTCACCAACAACGCAGCAACCGGCCAGCGCCCCGGCAGAAGCGGGAATCCCCGCCGAGGCAGCGACGCCCGCACCATCCACACGCACCGAACCGGTGCGTGCCGCATCCAATACGCAGGATCCCGCGTTCATGCCGGTAAGCGATAGCAACAGTGAATCGGCCGACACCGAATCGGGAATGTCCGACGGATCGGGAAACGACAAACAGCAGACGCCCAACGAGCCATCCAAACCGGCACTGACATTCACCGGAGCGACATCGGCACGGGAGATCGCCCCGGACGCCACGTCACTTCAGGCCCCCCCGCCCATCGCGTCAGCGCCAGCCCCCACCGCCATTTCGCCAACCTCGACGATGCCCACCGCAGAGCGCATGCAACCCGCCGATCTACTGGAGCGGTTCGACCGCATTGTCCTGGGTGCGATGCGCAGCACGGACAACAGCATGCGGATTGAACTCGAACCCGCCGCCCTGGGGCGTGTCACCGTCAACTGCCGATCGACCGCCGATGGACTGAGTGTTGAAATCGGGGTGCTCGGCAGCGGTGTGCGCGACCTCCTGGCTGGCCAGGAGAGCGACCTTCGCAGCAGTCTGGCAGCCCAAGGATTCCAATTGGGGCAATTCTCGGTCTCGTGTCAGGATCGGGAAGGCAATCACCAATCTCAGGCACAACGCTGGGAGGAGCCGGAGCGGCTCCTGCAACCACGCAGCGCACAAAAGCAGCAAAACGCCACCATCGAGGCGAACACCGTGCGATTCTCCGCAGGGGTTCGCAACCGCTGGGTGGCTTGAGTAAAGAGAGAGAGAGGAGTCATATCATGGACGAAATCGGAGACGTACAAGCAACCGCAGGAACACAGGCCGCGATGATGGCGGCGCAGAATCCTGAAAACACAAAGCCCGGCGGCAGCCTGGGCAAGGATGAATTCCTCAATCTGCTCGTCACCCAGCTTTCCTCTCAGGATCCGCTGGACCCCATGGATAGCACCCAGAGTATCGCCCAACTGGCCCAGTTCAGTTCCTTGGAGCAGATGCAGAACGTCAACACCCAACTGGAATCCCAACGGCAGTCCAGCGGATTGATCGACGGCATGCTCCTGCAGGGCCAGACGATCACCGCCACCCGCTCGAATGGAACCACCGTTGAGGGGGTTGTCGAGGACGTCAAGTGGATGAACGGAGCGGTGATGCTGACGGTCAACGGAACCAGCCTGCCGATGTCGGATCTTAGCGGACTGCGCCTGGCGAGCAGCAACCCGACGGCCACTTACCCAACGGGTACCTATTCGACAGGATCGTCGACAACGCCAGTCACAACGCCTGTGACAACGTCAACAACAGAAACGCCATCAACATCAACCGACCCCGCCCCGGCACCCGCCGCACAGGGCAGCAACCCCTCGTCGTTCTGGGATGGGGTTCCAGAATTCCTCTGGTCCGAATAACGCAGCCAACCTTAAACACACCTACAGTCAACACTAAAACAGGAGAAAAACCATGTTACCATCAATGTTCAGCGGGATCTCGGGACTGCAGACGCACCAGCAACGCATGAATGTTATCGGCAATGATATTGCCAACGTCAACACCACGGGCTACAAGCAAAGTGATGTCACCTTCAAGGAAGCCTATGTCACCACGCTGCGGTCCCCGGCGCCCGGCATCACGCGTGACTTCGGAGGCGGTGCCTTGATGCAGACCGGGACGGCGACGAATCTCGGGGTGTCTGGAGAGGGGTTCTTCATCGTTGGCGACCCGATCGCCGCCGGCAACAAGCAATTCACACGAGCTGGCGATTTCACGCTGGATGTCAACGGCGGCCAGACATACATGATCAACCCTGACGGCAAACGGTTGCAAGGCGTGATGACCGGCGCACTTGGGGATCCGGCCCCCGATCTGACCGGTACGGCAGCCTCTGCGGTCACTGACATCGCCTTGCCCGCCGATACCACGTCGTTTTCCATCAGCCTGGACGGAACACTTTACGTGTCGGTTGCTGGCGGGAATCCACAGGTTGCCGGGCGGGTTGCCCTGGCCACGTTTTCCAACCCCAACGGGCTACAGGCGATCGGCAGCAACCTGTACGTCGAAACGCAAGCCTCCGCGATCAACCCACTTAAAAATCCAGGCGAGGATGGGGCAGGACAGATGCTGCAGGGATATCTTGAGAATTCCAACGTCGATCTGGCCCGCGAGTTCACCGACATGATCATTACCCAGCGCGGCTTCCAGGCCAATTCGCGCACCATCTCGACCGCCGACGAGATGCTAAATGAATTGTTATCATTGAAACGTTAAAATAACGTGGTAATAATACATCCGGCGGCATAAGCTGCCGGTATGTATTTTCAACGTTTCCTTACCGAGGGAGTTTTCATGATCACCTGTTCAGACCTGCACGGGCGAATATCCTACATTAATCCCGATCTGCTGATCGGGATTGAGATCACACCGGACACCCAACTGGTGTTTGTTAATGGACATCGGCTATTCGTCTCGGAAACGCCGGAAGAAATTGTCGAGCGGATCGTGGAATTCCGCATACGCACCGGTTTGGGCGCCCGCCCGCCCGCCTGGATCTCCGAAAACGAGCTGACGGATAATGGAAAGGACTGACAAAAATGGATTTTGGCTCAATACTAGGGATTTTACTTTGCATGGCGCTTGTTGGCGGCGCGATTTTCATCGGCGGCGGGGCTGGATTTATTGATCCTCTCTCGATTATGATTACCCTCGGAGGCTCACTTTCTGCTGTTCTTATTAATTTTCAGGTCAGTAAAATTCTCGCCACCTTCCGCGCCGTACGCAAGGCGTTTGTCAACCGGGACAAGGATTTCCTAGCGTTGTTCAAGCAGCTATCGGACTTCGCCGTCCGTGCCCGGCGCGACGGCATCCTGGGGCTGGAGAGCGACGTGGAAACGCTTCAGGATCCCTTTATGAAGAAGGGCCTACAGATGGGCGTCGACGGTAACTCGGCAGAGATCATCGAGGCGGTACTGGAACAGGATATCTGTTCCATGATGGAACGTCATGCGGTCGGCCATGCCATTTTCCAGGCCATTGCCGCGTTTGCACCGGCATTCGGTATGCTCGGCACCCTGATCGGCCTGATCCAGATGCTACGAAATCTAAGCGATCCAAGCTCCATCGGAGCTGGCATGGCCGTGGCGCTGATAACCACCCTGTACGGGGCCATGGTTGCCAATATGGTTGCACTGCCGATCGGCGGCAAGCTGGAGCAGCGCACCAAGGAGGAAACCGCCATGCGCCGCATGGTGCTGCAGGGTATTCTCTCCATCCAACAGGGAGACAGCCCTCGCGTCGCGCAGGAGAAGCTGCGCAGCTATCTATCCCCATCGCTTCGAGCGCGCACGGAAAACGTATGAAACCATCCGCGCCACAGCCGCCGAAACCGAACGAATGTCCCGCGTGGATGATGACGTTCGGCGACTGCATGTCGTTGCTGGTCTGTTTTTTTGTGATAACCTTTCCGCGACGATCGGGGCCATGCGCGGGGCACTGAGCGGTATTGGGCAGGTTGACGGGATTGAACCGATCATGGAGATGCCGATCCAGCCCGACGGGCTAAGCAGGGTTGAGGGTACATCCGACCAAGTCCGGTTACTCACCGCCAAGGAAATGTCCGAGATGGTTCCGAAAATGATTTCGGAACTACGGGCCAGCAACAATAGCGAACCCGGCAGTTGGCCGGACCGGGTTTTGCTTAAGATGCTTGACGACGGCATGACGATTGTCGTGCAGTCACGCACGCTTTTCCGCGAGGGATCGGCCGATTGGCTCTCCGAGGCAACGGAACTCTGGGAGGGGATTGCCGCGATCCTGGCGGCACGCCAGAACGTAATCCGGATAACCGCCATCATCTCGCCCCAGGCAATCGTGGATCCTGCGGTTGCCAAGTCCGTATGGAGCCTTGGCGTACTGCGGGCGGAAACGGTAGCCCAGGCGCTTCAGGCAGCCATGAAATGCGAGCCCCAGCGGATCGGGGTCGGCATCCAACTCAAGACACAGTTGAGCGAGGAGGGCTACGCGGATGATTCGGTCGAGATCACCATTGTCGGGCAAAGCACGGTGGTGACACTGGATGTCGAGAATGCCTTGCCAAAGGATGTCTGGAGATGAGCAAGAGACAGTTTCCAGAAACCAAGAAGGCCGGCGGTGCGCCAGCGTACATGGGGCAATTTGCGTCGCTGATGACGATTCTGCTGGCCTTCTTCATCATTTTGCTATCCCTCGGACAGAACCGCACGTCCAAGTACAAGGAGGGTGTCGGGAAAGTATGCAACATGATTGGGTTGGCTGGCGGTTCCGGTGTGCTAGAGTTCTGGCGCACGATGCGACGCCCCCCCTCGCTGATGGTATTCTACGATCCAGAAAATGAGGACGAAGCCATATTCGCTGGCTTTCCAACGGGTCAAGCCGACGGGTTCTCACTGGGCGACCGATTCCTGAACCAGATCAATTTCAAGGATCCCCGGCAAACGCTGCGCCTGAATTCGCAGATCCGGTTTGAACCCGAACGTCTTCGGCTGACACGGGACACGCAGTTCGCGCTTGACCGGGCCGCCACGTTGCTGTATGGACTGTCAGGGTATGATATCACGGTACAGGTCAACGTCAACTCGGGAGCGCCGGATGCGGATCGCCAGTTGGCCGTGCGCAGGGCCGCATGGGTCACACGGCACCTTGTCGATCAGGCAAGAATAGCGCCCGAGCGGATCCGGGCCTTGGGAATCAGCGAACCTGGCAAGGAAAAACCGAAAACGGAGCAATCGGAAGTATGTTTCCTGTTGCGCCGTACAGAAAGTAAGAAAAGCGATGACGCCTTGCCATCCGGGTCGTCTGAAAGGAGCGAATAATGGCTGAAAGCAAAGACGGATTGAATGAGGGCGGGGATGCACCGAAACCAGCCGCACATGGAGGACTCCACGGCTCCATGCTGGTCATTATTGTCGGATTGGTGGTGATGTTGGTGGCCCCGGCGGCAAGCTGGCTGGTCGTAAAGAGCATGACGGGGCCGCACGAACC
>JFJP01037885.1_pt1 | contig 22716 bp, 15 predicted proteins | sample 431651 | NCBI WGS metagenome assembly JFJP01 (sample SAMN02602958, study PRJNA72255) | Microbial mat metagenome, whole genome shotgun sequencing project. | biome: fresh water; feature: sink hole; material: water; isolation source: purple microbial (photo- and chemosynthetic) mats found in...
AATACACCCACCATCAATCAGCATTTACCGGTTGAAGATCCTTTATCGGCCAACCAGTTAAAAGCCCTGGAAGAAAACGCTGCCAGATACGGTATTTCTCACTGGGGGTTAGGCAATCCTAAAAACGGTATTGTTCATGTAGTCGGACCCGAAAATGGAATTACGCTTCCCGGAATGACTGTTGTTTGCGGCGATTCGCACACTTCAACTCACGGAGCTTTCGGCGCTATTGCTTTTGGAATCGGTACTTCGGAAGTTGAAATGGTACTTGCTTCGCAATGCATTATGCAGGCAAAGGCAAAAAAGATGCGCATCAATGTGAATGGCAAATTAGGAAAAGGTGTTACTTCAAAAGACGTTGCATTGTATATTATTTCGCAGATTACCGCCAGTGGAGCAACCGGGTATTTTGTGGAGTATGCAGGCGAAGTTTTTGAAAATATGAGCATGGAAGGCCGGATGACGGTTTGTAACCTTTCCATTGAAAGCGGTGCCCGCGGAGGAATGATTGCTCCCGACGAAACTACCTTTGCATACCTGAAAGGAAAAGAAAAAGCCCCTAAAGGCGATGCCTGGGATACCGCACTGGAATACTGGAAAACACTCAAAACCGATGAAGGCGCTCAATTCGACAAGGAATTATTTTATAATGCGGACGAAATTGAACCACAGATTACTTATGGTACAAATCCGGGACTTGGAACCGGCATTTCCAAAAACATACCTTTTGCCGCAAAGGTTAAAGACGGCGAAGCATCGTATAAAAAATCATTAGCCTATATGGGCTTTGCAGAAGGTGAAAAAATTATCGGCAAAAAAGTAGATTATGTTTTTCTTGGAAGTTGTACCAATGGCCGCATCGAAGATTTCCGTGCATTTGCATCCATTGTTAAAGGCCGTAAAAAGGCTGATAACATTACAGCCTGGCTGGTTCCCGGATCACATGTGGTGGAGCAGCAGATAAAAGAAGAAGGTATTCTTGATATTCTGACAACGGCAGGTTTCCAATTGCGTCAACCTGGTTGTTCTGCGTGCCTGGCTATGAATGATGATAAAGTTCCCGCCGGCAAATACGCAGTGAGCACAAGCAACCGGAATTTCGAAGGCCGCCAGGGACCAGGTAGCCGGACATTACTCGCTAGCCCGTTTGTAGCTGCTGCGGCAGCTGTTACGGGTGTGGTAACCGATCCGAGAGATCTGCTATAACGAAATTCAATATAATAAAGAGTAGTGCAGTTCCGCTTCCAATTGAAAACGTTGATACCGATCAGATTATTCCTGCCCGTTTTTTAAAGGCTACCGAGCGGCTGGGATTTGGCGACAATTTGTTCAGAGACTGGAGGTACAATACCGATGGTTCACCAAAGACGGATTTTGTTTTAAATAATCCTAAATACGCAGGAAAAATACTGGTAGGCGGTAAAAACTTCGGCAGTGGAAGCAGCCGCGAACACGCAGCCTGGGCTATTTACGATTATGGTTTTCGTTGTGTAGTGTCGAGCTTTTTCGCAGATATCTTTAAAAATAACACTCTCAACATCGGCGTGCTTCCGGTTACTGTTAGCCCCGGGTTTTTAGCTGAAATTTACCAGGCAATTGACGCTGATCCCAAAACCGAACTGGAAGTTAACCTACCAGATCAAACTATTACCTTACTGGCAACAGGTAAAAAAGAAACATTTGCTATCGACGGGTATAAAAAGCATAATATGTTAAATGGCTTTGATGATGTCGATTATTTACAGGCAATGAAAAATGAGATACAGTCATTTGCCAAACAAATGGTACTCTAACCTGAATTACTCATAAACTTTGCGAATCCCGGAGAGCCCGACGAAGTCAATCCATTGAGCCCTGGTGGCATAATTAAAAAATTGCCAAATAGCATAAAACACTCAGATTCACTAAGTTTATATTTTCCGTAAAATATTCAGACTAAACCTTCCTGAACAATATACTAATAAGTAAAAGGATCACAATTATGCCAGTTAAATTGCGTCATATTGAAATCATGGACACCACCCTCCGAGATGGAGAACAAACCAGCGGTGTTTCATTTTCAGCTTCCGAAAAACTAACTATTGCTCAGTTGTTGCTCACTGAAGTAAAAGTTGACCGGATTGAAGTTGCATCGGCCCGTGTATCGGAAGGCGAATTTCAGGCAGTAAAAAAAATTGTGGAATGGGCAACCAGCAAGGGTTTCATCGACAGAATTGAAGTACTCACTTTTGTTGATGGCGAAACTTCAGTAAACTGGATGAAAGAAACCGGCGCCAAAGTAATGAACCTTCTTACCAAAGGCTCATTAAACCATCTTACACATCAGTTAAAGAAAACTCCTGAACAACATTTTAAAGAAATAGAAGAGGTGATCGCCCTTGCCGCGAAAAATAACATTGCATGCAATGTTTACCTCGAAGACTGGAGCAACGGAATGCGCCATTCACCACAATATGTATATCAGTACCTTGATTTTCTTTCGACACAACCGATAAAAAGAATTTTATTACCCGATACACTCGGTATCTTAATTCCGTCCGAAACCTTCGAGTATATTTCCGCTATTGTTAAGCGATACCCGACATTGCATTTTGATTTTCATGCTCACAATGATTACGATCTGAGTATTGCCAATATCCTGGAAGCGGTTAAAGCAGGGGCGAAAGGCTTGCATCTTACCGTAAACGGAATGGGCGAACGTGCGGGTAATGCCCCATTGGCCAGTGCTATAGCTGTGTTGAATGATTTTGTTAAAGATGTTAAAACATCAGTTGTCGAAAAATCATTGTACCCGGCAAGCAGGTTGGTTGAAACGTTTTCCGGTCTGCGTATTCCCATGAATAAACCGGTTGTGGGTGAAAATGTATTTACTCAAACAGCAGGCATCCATGCTGATGGCGACAAGAAAAACAACCTCTATTTTAATGATCTGATGCCCGAACGTTTTGGCCGCCTGCGTAAATACGCATTAGGCAAAACAAGCGGGAAAGCCAATATCGAAAACAACCTGCTTCAGTTAGGAATTGAATTATCCGATGCCGATCTGAAAAAAGTTACTGCCCGTATTATTGAACTGGGCGACAAAAAAGAAACAGTTTCACAATCCGATCTGCCTTATATTCTTTCGGATGTCCTGGACAGCGGTGCTTTCGAAGAAACCGTTCATATCGAAAATTATGTGCTTACAAATGCAAAAGGCCTGAGACCATCAGCAACTGTACGTATTAACATAAAAGGCGAAATTTTTGAAGCCGGTGCTCAAGGCGATGGACAATATGATGCATTTATGAATGCATTGAAAAAGATCTATAAAAAGAAAGCACTCGAATTGCCATCTTTAACCGATTATGTAGTTCATATTCCACCTGGCGGCCAGTCGGATGCATTATGCGAATCCATTATCACATGGCGTCAGAATGGGCGAGAGTTTAAAACTCATGGACTGGATAGTGACCAGACGGTTTCGGCGATAGTTGCTACGGTAAAAATGCTGAACGGGATTTAGACGATAGAAGATTTAATTACCAAAGTCATTACCAATAATAGAAAGAAGAGGCTGGAAGACAGAAGACGGAAGTCGGAAGTCCGAAGTCCGAAGACAGAAGACAGAAGACAGAAGACGGAAGACGGAAGTCGGAACAATACGGACCATGAGATAACGACCTGAAAGTACAATTTCGCTCCTCGCCCCTCGCTTTGACTCCCCTCGTCCCATCTTAATCATAGAAATAGCAATTTAAACAGAATCATAATATAAGTTCAAACTAAAACATGGCATCAAAACACATTTTAATTGTTCCCGGTGATGGTATCGGACAGGAAGTTACCGCAGTTGGCAAAAAAGTACTGGATAAAATCGCTGAACGGTTTAATCACACTTTTACGTATGACGAGGCTTTAATAGGGCATGCAGCCATCGAAGTTACAGGCAATCCGCTACCGGAAGAATCATTGGATAAAATGAAACAATCCGACGCTGTATTGTTTGGTGCAGTCGGGCATCCGAAATATGATAACGATCCTTCAGCAAAAGTACGCCCGGAACAGGGTTTATTGCGTATGCGCAAGGAGTTAGGATTGTATGCCAACATCCGCCCCATTAAACTTTTCGACGAACTTTTAAGTGCTTCGAGCATCAAACCGGAAATATTAAAAGGCGCCGATATTCTGTTTTTCAGGGAATTGACCGGCGATTTATATTTTGGTGAAAAAGGCAGAAAAAACAATGGTGATACAGCTTTTGATGTTGCCGAATACAGCCGGTATGAAGTGGAGCGTATTGCTCACAAAGCATTTATTGCTGCACGCTCACGCCGCAAAAAACTATGCTCGGTTGATAAAGCAAACGTACTTGAAACAAGTCGCTTGTGGAGAGAGGTTGTTCAGAAAGTTGCTTTGGAATATCCTGATGTGGAAGTAGAACATATGTTTGTTGATTCAACAGCCATGATGCTTATAAAAGACCCGCGCCGGTTCGATGTAGTAGTAACGGCTAACTTATTCGGAGATATTTTAACCGATGAAGCTTCGCAGATTGCCGGTTCGATGGGAATGCTGGCTTCAGCGTCCATTGGTGACGGAACCGGGGTTTATGAGCCCATACACGGTTCGGCACATGATATTACCGGAAAAGGTATTGCAAACCCGCTGGCGTCCATTCTTTCAGTATCCCTGATGATGGACATTTCATTTGGATTAAAAGCCGAAGCCGAAGCAATTATAAAGGCTGTTGATGCTGTACTTAAAGCCGGTTTCCGAACAGGAGATATTGCAGACAGCAATACGCCTTCCAATAAAATTTTAGGTACAGATGCAATGGGAGAAGAGGTTTTGAAACAGTTGTAAAAATCTGTATTGTCAAACATTGATAAATTCAATTAGCAGAATGAATATTTAGAAGGAGGCCAGTTCTGGCCTCTTTTTTTTGAACGGCAGATTTAAAAAGCCATAATAGAAGATTGTTTCCGAATAATTAACTTTGATATTTCACAGATATCTGCATTTGAACTTTTGCAAATAAAATCTTTAAATTTGGCAAATAATACTAAATTTGGCACTGAACTTTCATGTTTTTAAAGATAAATGAAAACAGAGGCTGAACTCATTTCTAATGTTAAAGCAGGAATGACAAGTGCATTCGATACGCTTTTCGGAATGTATAGCCTAAAAATTTATTATTTCGCTTTTTCTATTCTTAAATCGAAAGAGGATTCCGAAGATGTTGTTCAGCACACATTTTTCAAGGTCTGGGAAAAACGCGAAAGCATTAACAGCAACCTTGTTTTCAAATCATTTTTATTTACGATCGCTTACAATATTTCTGTTGACCTGCTCAGAATAAGATTGAAGGAAAAAGGGTACAAAGAGGGCATTTTGGCAATAGCATCCTCAAACTACAGTATGGAGGAACGCATTGAATTTGGCGATTTACTGGATCGTATAAATCAGATTGCTAAAGACTTACCTCCGCGTAAAAAAGAAATTTATCAGTTAAGCAGGATTCATAACCTCACCAACAGCGAAATTGCAGAAAAACTAAATATTTCAGTAAAGACTGTTGAAAACGGGATCGGCTATTCCTTAAAATATATCAAAACCCATTTAGGGAACGATCCGGTATTGGGATTACTTCTGGCCTGGATATTTTTCTGATTGATCTGATTACCGGCTTTTATACACACGTCAATCCTTTCTACCTTGTGGCTTCAATCTGAAATGGGTTTCCCGCTTCGTCCATTCAAGAACTTTGTACATGCCTGTATAAATTTCAATAATTATTTTTAGTGATGTCCGGTTAAAATAATATTACATCCTATGGGGAAACAAATATCCGGGATGTTTTATGTGTTTATTTTTTACGGATAATTACTTGTCCCGATTCATCGGGATGCCTGCCTTGTCGGCAGACAGGGAACTCGCCATGAAAATAATCATTGCTCTGGGAGACAAATTATGGTCATGGCTCGTTTCATCTATTGAAATTTATCTGCTGACGGGGAAACAAAAACAGCGCCAATATAAGCTTTGTGGTTAAAATAACCTGATTGAACGGAATTTAACATTTTCCTAATGAATAAGAGAATGTTGGATGTTTTGCAAAACCTTCTTACGCCTTCTGCTCACACTTCCTCACCGTATATTTCTCCAGCGCCTTCATATTTATTTCAACACCTATTCCGGGTCCGGTTGGAACGGTAATAGTACCATCCGGATTAAGCTCAAACAGAGTTTCTACAATATCTTCCGTATAGTATTTTCTGTTTGGGGAAAGATCGCTTGGCAGCGTGAAATTAGGCAGCGAAGCCAATGCGACATTTCCGGCACGGCCAATACCTGATTCGAGCATTCCGCCATGCCACACAGGGATATTCATGCCTGCGCAATAATCATGGATTTTGATGGATTCGGTATACCCGCCAACACGACCAGGTTTGATGTTGATAATGCGGCAGCTTTTCATTTCGATGGCGGCACGGGTATCACCAAGCGAGTGAATGCTTTCATCGAGGCAAAGATCGGTTTTAATTTCGCGTTGTAGTTTGGAATGGTCGAAAATATCATCATAACCCAGCGGTTGCTCAATCAGCGAAAGGTTGTACTTATCCATTTCTTTGAAAACAGGCAGGTGGTCCAGCGTGTAAGCCGAATTGGCATCAACCTGTAACAGCATGTCCGGATACTCGCGGCGAAGCGCTTCAATAAATTGCAGGTCGCGTTTGGGAGCAATTTTAATTTTGATTCGCTGATAGCCTTCCTTCATGTACTTTTCCATAACATGAAGCAAATCAGGAACCGTATCGCTGATACCCAGACTTACACCCACGTTTATTTTTTCCTGTGTTCCTCCCAGCATCTTTGACAAAGAAATTCCTTTTGATTTTGCGAAAGCATCATACAAGGCAGCTTCCAGCCCGGCTTTGGCCATCATATGTCCGCGAACTTTGGCATAACTGGCTATGGCTTCTTCCACACTGGAAATATCTCTTCCGATGATTGACGGAATAAGGAAATCATTCAGAATATGCCAGGCTGTCGGCACCGTTTCATACGAATAAAAAGGAGTTTCTTCGGCAACGCACTCACCCCAGCCGGTTACACCTTCGGCATCAACACGCACCATGATGTGCTGTTCATCGTATTCGGTACCCATTGAGGTTACAAACGGAGTAACCAGTATCATTTTGGTGTGGCGGAGTTCAATTCGGTCGATGCGCATTGGGGTTAGGATTTTGGATTTGAATTGCCGTAGAGACACAGCATGCTGTGTCTCTACGGCAATTCAAATATTATTATTTATTCAACAATTATTTGTTTAAAAAGAGAAATCTGCATTTTCTGAGGTACGGTTTACAATTTACGTGGTACGATTGGGGAGGTTTTGATCGTAAATCGTCATTCGTAAATTAATCATTTCTTAACCACTCTCAGCACCGGAAATATTTCACCAGCAATGAGCAAATGAGCATATTGTTTGTAGGTTACAAGCCCAAGTTCCGATTTTGGTTCGAGTGCTAAAACAATCATATTTCCTTTCAGCTGATCAGTTGGTATATACAAATATTCGGAAGCCACAATTTCACCGGGAAAATCGTTTTTTTCAACAATCGGATTAACAATAATATCTCTCTCAAAATCAATGGAATCAATACGGTTGATTGTGTATTGTTCAATTTTATGACCTTTTTGAAGCGTGAAATCCTTAGTAACAAACGCATGTTTTATGGCCCATTCTACAAGTTCCTTATTTTTTTTCGGAATCAAATATCCGGCAGGTTTTTTAACATCGGTTATGGATTTTACAACCGGTCGGTAATCATTTACAATCACAACAGTATCCTTGTTGGTGGAATAGGAAAGTAACGGCTGGGTTAGCTTTTGCCCGTTGCTGACATGCTCCGATTGAATTGAAACATTCGCATTTAGTTTCCCTGAAGCTAATTTTTTACGATCAGCTGCAACTATTTTTTTAATCTCATTTTTATGCAGATATACGTATTCGATTAAAGCATGCATGCCGGTCATTTGTCCTTCGGCGCGATGCTTTATGTTTTCAATAAAAGCATCTTTCCCGTTCAAGCCTTCCTGAATAAACGAAAATGTATTCTGTATTCCGAAACTCTGCCTTCCATCATTAACATCAAAAGTGCTGTGCCTGATATAGTCAATCTCCGGTGGCCCGCCCGGACTGTAAACAAAGGAGCTGAAGTTATTGATGCTAAGGTTTTTCAATACATAGGGTGCAATTTCCGTATTTGACAGATTTCTGATTTTTTCCGAAATATTCGGATTTGTGGTTACGCCCAGAGTTACATCCGCATTTCTGCGGTAGCCGTATTTTTCCCACACACCACCATACGGAAAATACTCGTGAATATCCATCGTAACTTCGAACAGGTATTTGTCGAAAAAAACATGCAGAGCTTGTGTTTCAGGTTCGGTAAGGATAAGGTGATTACGGTTCAGATCGATATCGTTGCCGTTGCGCCTTTTGTTCGCTTCCGAGCCATCGGGATTAACCTGAGGAATCAGTACAAAATCGATTTTGTCAAAAAGGTATTGATTCTCGGGTTTCAACAGGTTTTGCGCCAGCAGCAAAGCACCTTCTTTCCCTGATTGTTCGTTACCGTGTTGCTGGGCCAGGAACAGTATTTTTATCTTCGATTTGTCTTTCCCGAATTCAGATGAGGAAAATTTCAAGGCATACAGGTTTCTTCCCTGAACTGATTGGCCAATGGTTTCAACTTTTAGCAAGTCCGATTTTTCGTCCAGTTGATGGATATAAGCTGTTAATTCATCGTAAGATGTAACTTTCTGGTAGTTGTTTTTTTCGAGAGGGGTGGAGGTTTGCTGTGCAAAAGCATGCGTTATGAGTGCAAGACTGAGTATAAAGGTGCTTGTTATTTTGTTCATAAACAGAAGGTTAGTCATTAAAATTTACAGTGTTTTATCGGGAAAACTCAAAGAAAGAAGATTACTAATCTGATTGCTAATGTAGGTAGATTTTGCGGGATAGAAAAACAGAAACGAATCAAAGAAATTAAGGATAAATGGTATTTTCTAGTTTAATATCCTTCATTCTGATCTTCCAAATCTATATTCGGATTAACCAGTATTTCGCTCAATGGAATCGGGAAAAGCATCTGGTAAGGCTGGGTAACAGTAGGAACAAGATCAATAGCCCGCTTTGTGCGGATCAGGTCGAACCAGCGTTTGCCTTCGAAGGCGAATTCAATTTGTTTTTCCCGCTCAATAACGTTCCTTAGCGATGTAATAGTTTCGTTAACAATAGGTTGAAGGCCGGCACGGCTGCGTATGATATTGATATCTGTAAGTATTTCAGGCTGATTTGCTAAAGAGTCGATCTGGTAATTGGCTTCTGCACGGATTAAAAACATCTCGGCGGTACGCAGGATTATCACCCTGTCGCTTCCGGTTGAGAGGTCGGAGTATTTGGTTGAATAATATTTGCCGGAATAATTTGTTGCAATAAGTGATTTTCGTTCATCATTGTCGGGAATGGATGTAAGAACATCTGCAGGTGCATTTTCATGCCTTCCTCCTAAAGTCTTAGGGTAGTTGTATTCGGCCAGGCGGTTTTTATCTGATGCGCTGAAAGGACAATAGAATAGAATCTCAGCCCCGGGTTCCGAACCGGCTGAAAATAAATCTTTGTACGTAGGTTCAAGAACAGGAACAGCCTGCAGCACCTGGCTGGCATACTGCCGGGCAGCAGAAGCATCTCCGGTTGTTAGTTCAACGCTGGCCAGTAATGCTATTGCGGCTAACACACTTGCCTTTTCAGGCTTGGAGTTGCTGATATTGAGCCGGGCAAATTCCAGGTCGGCTATTATTTGATTATATACTTCGTCAACAGAACTTCGTGGTAAAAAATATTCAGGCAGATCAGCCAGGGTGGGAAGCAACTTCAGGGGAACGCCTCCATAAAGGCGGACCAGGTTATAATAGTGGAGTGCCCTCAAAAAACGGAGCTGACCCTGGTAGTCTTTCTTTTCGGAATCTGACAGGAAAGTGACTTCTTCGAGTTTGTAAAGCATGTAATTTACCCGGTTTATGGCTAAATATATGTCTGCCCATATGCCTTCGACCAGGATATTATTGGCCAGAAGGCTGTTTCTGTCCATGGCATAATATTCCAGCTTGGTTCCGTCAGCCAAGGTATTATCGGAAGCAATATCACCGACTATTACCAGGTTCCGGCCATAATAGTGCTGCAACTGAAGGCCATCATAACAACCTAACAAGGCGGCATACACATTTTCCTTGTTGCTGAAGGCTTCTTCGGCCGAAATCTGCATTTTCGGCCTGAGATCAAGATTTGATTCACAAGCCGACGCAAACATTAATAGAATAGCTAGAATCTTGCGCATAGGCCTATTAATAAACTTTTAGATTGTGGACAGGTGAAAAAATCAGTTCCCAGGGCAATTGCATTCAGTCCATTGTAATTCACTTCGGGATCAATCCCCGAATAACGGGTGAAGGTGAGCAGGTTTTTCCCTGCAATAAACAGCTCCATGCGCTTAATGCCGGCTTTGCTGATGAGCGAAACAGGCAGTCCGTAACTGAAACGTATATTTTTGAGTCGTATAAACGATCCGTCTTCAACAAATCGGGAAGAGGTAAACTGGTTATAAACAGATGCTTTGGGAATATCGGTATTATCGCCCGGATTTTGCCACCTCCTCAAAATAGCGGTTGTTTGGTTGCTTTGCGAAATGGTCTCTGTATAAATTCGGGTTGAGTTAAAAATCTCGTTTCCGTAAGAATATGAAAACAGGAAATTCAGGCTGAAGCCTTTGTATGAGAGAGTACTGCCAATACCACCGTAAAAATCAGGATGAGGACTACCGATTTTCTTCCGGTCGAGGTCATTGATCTTTCCATCCTTGTAAACGTCTTCATAAATCAGGTTACCATCATCAGGGTTTACACCCAGTACATTAAACCCGTAAAAAAATGAAACAGGCTCGCCCACTGCAATGCTGCTGCCTGCTCTGCCAATATTATTGATAGGCTGATCCTGGTAAAGTTCGAGAACTTCGTTGCGGTTGGCAGTAAAATTTAAAGTGGCATCCCAGCTAAAAATCCCTTTAATAATAGGGGCAGAAACTAATGCTTCGAATCCCTGGTTCTGGAGTTTTCCAATATTTGACATGATATATGCATATCCTGAGGAAGTGGGCATAGGTTTTTGCAGAAGCAGGTCTTTTGTTTTTTTATAATAATAATCAGCACGAACACTAACCCGACTAAACAATTCGAACTGTGCCGCCAGGTTAAACTGGTTGGTTGATTCCCATTTCAGATCGGGATTTGCAAGCTGTGTGGGGCTTATACCGCCTTCACCGTCATAATTACTGCCAGCCGAAAAAAGATCAAGCGACATAAAATTACCAATCTGGTCGTTACCGGTAATGCCATAACTGGTTGAAAGTATCAGTTTTGTTAGTGTGCGGTTCTTGAAAAAGGCTTCTTTCGACACATACCAAAGCCCAGAAACGGAGGGAAAAAATCCGAACCTGTTATTCTCCCCGAATTTTGAAGAGCCATCGTAACGCATATTAAAAGTAAGAACATAGCGTTGATCGTAACTGTATTTAATCCGTGTAAACAGCGAATTGGCAGCTGAATTGGTTTCGTAGGATTGCGTGGTGATGGGTGTTGCCGCATCCTGCAGAAACTCGAAGCTGGTACCTGCAAAATTCTGCGCCCTCAGGAAAATATCATGCTGCTTGTTGCTTTCGATGCTGAAACCTGCTGTTAAATCCAGTTGCTGCAGTGATCTTTTTAGGGTATAGTCAGCATAAAAGGTTTGATAAAAGCGAAGTGCATTGCTGGTAGCCTCGATGCCCAGGCCATTGTATTTTGCTCCTTGCCGGGTGGTTTTGGGTGCAAATGTTTCCTCACGAAGGTTGTAATAATCAAGGCCGGTAAGACTCCGGAGTATAAAATTTTTAAAAAGCTCGTAATTGACTTTGAAGTGAAAGGTATTACGATAGGTATATGCCAGATTTTTCTCGAGCATGGCAATTGAAACAGGATTGGCATACGGACCATCGTTGTTGTATGTACCATCATCATTGAACACCGGATAAACCGGCGGCATGGAAATGGCATTGGGAAGAGGACCATTGAGTGTCTGATCGCCTTCCACCCGGTTATTTATGGAATACGCAAAAGTGTTTCCTGTTTCGATGCTAAACCGTTCGTTTATGCGGTAATCATAGTTCATCATAAGGTTATACCGCCTGAAATCGGAGCCGATAAGTATGCCTTCCTGGTTAAAATAATTGCCGCTGATATAATAACGTGATTTTTGAGTGCCTCCGCGTATCGACAATCCCAGGTCGAAAGTCGGAGCTTTTCTGAATACCTCCTTTTGCCAATCCGTGTCGATGGTGTTGGCAGTAATATCTTCTTCGGAGTAAACAGGGGGATTTCCTTTTGAAATGGACTGTTCATTCATCAGTGTCATCCACTGGCTGGCATTCAGCATATCCAGCCTTCCGGTAGGTTGCTGAAATCCATATTGGGTATAAAAATCTATCCGGTTTTGGTTGGGCAATCCCCGTTTGGTATTGATCAGGATTACTCCGTTTGATGAATTGGAACCATAAAGTGAACTCGCTGCAGCATCTTTCAGAACTGTGACTGACTCAATATCGTTGGTGCTTATGTCACTTATAGCATCAATCACCTGTCCGCTGAAATCGAGTTGCGAAAAGTTTCCGGCTATTACCGGCACTCCATCAACAACATAAAGTGGCTTATTCCCGGCTGTTATGGAACTTACTCCCCGTATTGTTACATTATAACTCGAGCCGGGGGTCCCGCCATTGGCCTGAATCTGCAATCCGTTTAATTCCGATTGCAGGGTGGCGTTAATTGAAGCCGGATACATCTGGTCATTTATATCCATCTTCAAATGTGAAACGGAGCCGGTTATCAGATCTTCCGGTTCCTTGCCGAAAGCAACAACTATCGTTTCGCTAAGTGTTTGAGCCACGGCCTGAAGCCTGATATTCAGAACTGTGTCGTTTCTGACAACTCCTTCCCACTGAGTGTATCCTATGCTGGAAATCCGGATTGAACTTTTTGTTATGGGCACATCAAAATCAAACTTTCCGTTGGCATCGCTTATTGTTCCGCCCGAAGCATCCGCCAGAGATATACTCACTCCGGGAAGAGGTTGCGAATCAAGCGAATCAAGTATAACTCCGGAAATATGGAACGAAAGCTTCTCTTTCAGCGGTTTAAGAATAACCTTTTTGCCGGTAAAACGGGCTTCCAGGCTTGCCTTCTGAGCAACAGACTGAATTATTTCTTCAGCACTTTTCTGACGGGCTGAAACCGTTAAAAGCCTGTTGCTGTTTATTTCGGTGTCGCTATAGGCAAATTCGTAGCCTGTTAAAACGGTAAGTTCACTGAGAATATACTTCAGCGTAAGGGATTCATACTGAATGTTGAATTTCTCCTGGTGCTGAGCAAGAAGGCATGGTGAAATACAGCAAAACAAAAGCAACAGAAAAACAGCCTTCAATTTTAAGACAACGGTAAATGGAATAACAGTGCTGTGTTTAAACGCCATACAGATAATTTACGCCCCATTCAGAGCCTAAAGATATGGCATATTTTTTTTGTACTGCCCTAAAAGTGGCAGAAAGAAGAAAAAGAAAAGACCTATTTCTGCAAACTGAATACAACTGTATCATTTGATTGCCTGGCCGTAACAGGAGCCATTGAACGGATCAACGAAAGCGTTTCGTCCAGCGTTTCATCAGTTAAAGAAAAGGTAAAGTTATAAGCTGCCACAGTTGCATCAACATTGACTTTAATTCCGTAGCGTTTGCTTAGTTCACCGGCAATATCAGTAAGTGAGGTGTTGTTAAACGTAAGTTTCGACTCTTTCCAAAGTGTAACTTCCTTTGCATTTACATTTTTAACCTCGAAAGTACCTGAAGCTTTGTTAAACGTGATTTTTTCGTTGGGCTTCAGCTGTTTGATAAACTGACCTTTATTGTCGGTGATATTGATAGTGCCTTCAACCAATGTTGCTTCAACTGTGGCATCGGTTTTATAGTTTGAAACACTGAACGAAGTTCCGGTTACTTCAACAGTCAGCATTCCGGCATTTACTTTAAACGGACTGTTGTTTTTAATTACTTTGAAAAAAGCAAGCCCTTCCATATCTATTACCCTGTTCTCATTAAAGTTGGCGGGATAGCTGAACTGACTGTTTTCTCCCAGCCAGAGTGTTGATCCATCAGGTAATGAAAAAGATTTTATTTCGCCCGAAGCCGTGGCAAACTGAAGTTGTTTAACAACAGTATCCTTTTGGAAAAAGAAATACAAAGCTGCTGTGAGTCCTGCCAGCAAAGCTATGCCTGCCACCAGCCTGTAAACCGGAAAGCGACGCACTTTTGTTTCCTGGTAAGCTTTTTGCTCAATCCGGCTGAAAATAGCATCGAAATCGGGTGCCGTTACCTGGCCTTTGATTTCTTCGGGATGCTCCCACTGCTCTTCCATCATACTGTTTACAGGTTCCGATTTCAGTAATTCCTTCTCATCACGCTTACTTTGCAAGCCTGTATAAAAACGTTTAAAAATTTCGTTATACTTATTCTGTGCCATTTTGTTTTATGCTTCCGTTCTATTATACACTTAATGTACTTAATACACGTAAGTGATCAGGTTGATAATTTTGTTAATGCTTTGCGGATGGTTTGTAAAGCCAGGCTTTTATGTACTTCAATGGTACGGACCGAGAGATTAAGTTGTGAAGCCAGTTCTTTGTTTGAAAAGCCTTCCATATTGCTCATGATAAAGACTTTCTTCCGCTGCGCGGGTAATTCCTCAATTATTTCATCAATTTTTGCCTTCAGGTCGGCATAAATCAATTCGTTTTCGAGGTTGGGAATTTGCACCAGATGATCAACAATATAGCTGCGATATGCCTTTTCGTTGATTTTCTTGCGTTGGATATTGAAGAGATGGTTTTTTGCGATGGTATAAATGTAGTTATTGAGTGAAAGTTCCTCTTTTACACCTTCGCGTTCGTCCCATAATTTGATAAAAACGTCCTGTACCACATTTTCGGCATCTTCGGTTGAGTTGTAGTACCTGATGGCAAAATAGTAGATCTTCTCCCTGTATTTCCGGAAAATTTCCTCAAAGGCTTTTTTATCCCCAACCTTCAACCTGCTTACCAGTTGCCTGTCGCTATTGTCATCCAGCATAAACTGTTCCCGGTTACTATTATGCGACAAAGTTACTTTTTCCGGGAATACTAAAAAGGATTTTGTGAAATTGCTGCTTCATGGGTTGCAAGGATGGATCTTGTGCCCCTATTTTTCAGTTGTTTTGTTGCCACACTACTTTCTACACTAACCAAATCAGCAATTTTCTTCTGCGTAAGGCAAACAGAACTTTCTCTTTGTTTTATACCACCCTGAAATAATACAGCGAGAAAACCAGCAATATCATTGCGGTGACAAAGAAAATAAGCAAAAGTTTAACAAACCATTTCAGCCAAACCTGGTAAGGTATATTAGCGATAGCAAGTACACCCATTGTCACGCCGCTGGTAGGAACAATCATACTCATAATGCCATCGCCAAGTTGAAAAGCAAGAATTGCCGTTTGCCTGCCTATCCCAAGCAAATCGCTTAAAGGGGCAACTATCGGAACTGTTAAAGCTGCCTGCCCTGACCCGGAAGGAACAAAAAATGTAAAGCACGATTGAAACAGAAAAATGAACTGAATAGATACATAGGCAGGCAAATCCTTGCCCCAGTTTGAAACCGCATACAGAATACTGTCGATAATTTTACCATCGGTAGCAATTACAAGCAGTCCGCGCGACAAACCAATGATGAGCCCGGCAGTGATCATATCCTTTGCCCCGCTGATAAACGAATCAATGGTATCTTTCATCGAAAGGCGGTAAATAAAGGCTGAAACTATTCCCAAAGCCAGGAATAAAGCCGAAATTTCGTTTATATACCATTTCCATTTATTGGCACCAATAACCAGAAAGGCCAGTGAAATAAACAGGAAAACCAGGATCAGTTTGCGCTTCCAGTTGAATTCCATCTGTTCAACATTCTGCAAATCCTGTAAATCACGCTTTTTATCAAGTTCATAAACGGGGCTTAAGGCCGGATTTTTTTCAAGCTTACGGGCATATAGCATTACATACAAAATGGCAATCGAAGTCATTATAACCCATACAATAATCCTGAAATCCCAGCCGCTGAACATCGGAACTTCGGCAATTCCCTGTGCAACGCCTATATTAAAAGGATTGGTGATTGCCGCGGCAAAACCCACACCGGCAGCCATAAACGACATACAGATGCCTACTATTGAATCATATCCCATTGCAATAGCCAGAGGTATGGTGATCATAATAAAAACGATGGTTGATTCACTCATTCCAAATGTTGCTCCTGCCAATGAGAAAAGGATCATTATCATGGGAATAACCAGGTTCTTATACTTTGGCTTCCTGATACTAAAACTCAGTACGCTCGACAAACCGGAACTGATTGCCCCGGTTTTATTTATCATTCCGAAAGCACCACCAACCAGCAGGCAAAAACCAATGATCTGGGCAGCTGAAACAAATCCTTTGATCGGGGCTGTAAGCATAGCCCATAAACCCTGGGGCTGGTTCGGAATTTCTTTAAACGTTCCTGGAACAACAATCATTCGCCCGTTGAACTCGGTCCGCTCATACTCCCCGGCCTGGATTACCCATGTAAGAATTAAGAAAACAACCATTATAAACATAATGATTGTGATGGTATGCGGGAAGGCTTTGAATTTCATGATGTTGCTTTTAATGAGTATATTATATCAGGCAGCCCTTTAAGTTATTGGAAAGCTGCTTTTTCCTGGTTTTAAGTATAATGATGTTCAATGAGTTCCCCTTTAATGGTCAGGGGTAAAGACATGTTGATTTTTCATTTTGGTAAAGTAGAATTAAAGAGAGTCTCAAGATATTATACAGGAGGCTCTGTCCATTACTTAATCACACATAATTTAGTTGAAAACCGTTTGTTCGACTGTAAATCAAAGACGTTAACCAGGTATAATCCTTCGGAGCACGATTCCAGTGTAATTTCGGTATTGTTCAAAAACTGATGTGAGGAAATATTCCTGCCGGTTATATCGGTAATCTGAACCGAATAATGACTCTCTAATCCCTGAATTTGAAAAGAATCTCTTGCCGGGTTTGGATAGATATTGATTTTAGATCCGGTTGGCTTACTGATTGACAAAGGAACATTATTTCCAACAACAACTGAATCAGAAACACCCAGAAATTTCAGGTTTATGGATTCGAATCCAGCTATATTTCGTGAAGCAGTATAAGGTCCCTGGTTTGCAAAAGCGGCGAAAGTGCCTTCATTTTCTAAAAAAATCAGGGGCGAACTGCCAGCAATATTTTTGAAATAGGATTGATTGTCAGCGGTAAAACTGTATCCTGCAAATGTGTTTCCGGTTAGGTACAACCCATTTTGCAATGAATCCGAAATCATGGCATAAGGCAAACCGGTAACTGTATTTTCGTAAGTATCGGAACTGATAAAAGCATTTGGCATAATGGCGGTGGTTTTCAGCAATCCAAGTCCAGGTTTAAATTCCAGTGTTCCATGGTATGATGTATATCCTGAACCGGTATATTTATCTATAACCGTTTTCCCGGCAAACCTGGCATTATCTCCGGCAAAGAATGAAATCATTCCTGGCTGCTTCAGTTTTTCATTTAACAGAATGCCATTTCCTGATCCATTCACGAAAGTTATAAACGTAGTGTAATCATTTGCAAGGATAAAAAATTTGTTTGCTTTGGAAATGCTTTCCTGGGTAGCAACATCATTTTGATTAGCGGCTATAGCCTGAATAATATAAACTTCCGTTGCTCCTTTGGCAAACATCTTCGTTTTGGCATCGTTTGCCCTGTTTAAGTCAGTTCCGGTTACTATAACAATGGCATCATCCTTAGTTCCGGTTTTATTGACAAAATAAGTGTAGGCATCATCCGAGGGGTAATCGGTTCCGCTTAAAAATATCTTTAGCCTTCCGTTTTCCTCTGCAATCGGAGACTGGATAAAATTAGTCAGGCCGACAATAATCCCGGAATTCAGATCCATTGTACATCCGTGAGTTAATTGTGAGAATTTCATATTCCCTGCTCTGAGCATGGTAATTGTGGTATCATAAGACACCGATAAAGCAAGGTTATGGTAAAAACCTACCGACCCCGTACCGTATACAACTGCTTTTCCAAGTGAATCAATACAAAGTGCTGTATGGTCGTCAACGCCAATTCCGATGACATTTTCCTTTGTTTTTTTATACCATGAAGCCATAAAAGAGGACAGTCGTCCAAATCGGCCACGTTCTGCAAAATGGGTATCGAAAATGTATTTCTTTTCTATTGTATTCAGGAAATCGTTTGCCAGTGTTATTTGCGGCGAATAGGCGTTTTGTAATGCATAAGCCGGGTCAACAGAGGAAATTTCAGCTGTGTAAACGATTGGCGAAAGGATTGCCGTCCCGGCTGAAGTTCCGGAAAGCACACCTCCTTTATTATAAATATATTGAAGAGCAGCCTGTGTTTTGGTGCCTTTGTAATAAGCATAATACTTTGCCTGGTCACCACCTTTAATAAAAACTCCATCGTAGGTTATCAGTGTGTCGTAAACAGATTGCATATCAGCAGTGGCTTTGCTGGCAATAAGGATATTCTTTGCTGCCTTCGCTCCAAAACTCTTGAAATAATTAGGGATCCATTCAGTTGAAGCAGCATCATAACTAATTACTGCTATGCGCTTATTATGAGCATGTTCCACTACCCACCGGTAAGGTGCATCGCTCCAGCCACCGGCGCTCTCTCCGGCACCACCTGCAAGCATCAGGAAGCCCTGTGCGGATGAACTGAATCCTGAAAGTGAAATAATCAGAAGGAGAAGATATTTATATGAGAAAGCTATCATTTCTTCAATTTTAATTAAAAATGAGGCTGTCCTGAAACTTCCGGCATTTCGGGTTCCATTGTTGCTTTATATTCCTTTTCAATCCGGGTTAGGAATATTTAAGAACAAAGATCAACAGAACTAACTTGCCGGCAGTTTTTCGAACAGCCTCTGCAACTATCAATTACTACCTAACCAAAGTCATTAGCGAATAATAAGTTTTGTTACATTCAGTTTATTGTTCACCTGGGTACGGACCATATAAACGCCTTTATTGAGATCCGATATATCTAATTTAAGTTCATTTGCACCTAAACCGGCTTTTTTGCTGAAATTCAGCACTTCACGTCCCGTTAAATCCCTGATACTGATTTGTGCAACTCCACTGCTTTGCAAGTTAAAGTTTACGTTAACCTCATTCCTGGCTGGATTCGGATAAACTGAAGCTCCAAGGGAATTCGGCTTGCTTTCCTGTAATCCTGTATTTACAACATCTACAACTTTGATGTTATCAATAGCAAGAGCTGAGCCACCGGAAGTAGAATTAGGTATTCCGGTTGTAGGATTTGTATAGAGGTCCGTGTTAAGAACAAATGCGATATAAACGTTGCGGTTGAACCAGCCTGCAGGTGCATCCGGTGTTATTTTATTTTTGAGATTCATGGAGCGGTTTGCCAAACCGGTACCCGGTCTGCCGACAAATGCTGACCAGTTTTCAGGAGCAACGTTCATAAGAATATTTCCATTTTCTTCAAAATAGGCAACGGTAGGATCAATTCCTGGTGTAACAGGCGCAATATAAACTGTATAATCATCGGGATAATTGCCGGAAGTGGTTGTCGACATAGCTTGCCAGCTAAGGGTAGAATTGGAGCCTAATGCTATAGATGGCAATATCATCCAACGATCAACTTTATCCGAAAGTCCCATGGTTACAAACGAAGAAGCCATTGCCACCTGTGTACCCGCCAGTTCCGAACGTAATGTAGTAGAAACTACCCAGCAGCTATCAGCCCAACGCTCTTCACCTACTGCCATGGGGAAATTATCATTATTAATTAAAGTAATACCTGGTGTTAGTAAAGTTGATTTTTCAAAATCTTCGAAGAAAATAGTAGTTTGGCCCGCGGTTGCTTTGGTTACTGTAACCACCCAGGCCTGCGTTGAACCATCCTGAGCCGTTACTGTAAAAGTAACCGGTGAAGTGAAATCCGTTGCAACGCCGCTTAATGGTGAAACAGTAGCATTAGCCGACAAAGTAATAGTAGGAATCAAAGCCGCAAGATTCGTTGCGTTAGGTACCTCAAGGCTAACAGTTTTATTAGCAGCATCAACTATTCCGGTAACAGCCGGTGTTAATCCTTCAAACTTAAAAGTAATAATTTCTTTGCTTGTAGTAGGTGCAGGTTTGGTAACAGTAACAACCCAATCCTGGTTTTTGGCATCTCTTGTTAATGCGTAGGTAACCGGGCTTGTAAAGTTATTTGGAGTTGTTCCACTTACCTGCTCAGTTGCACCCACTTTTGCAGAAGTACCTTCAGTTAAAGTAAATGTTGAGACTAAACCGGTTACATCAGTTTCATAAGGAACAGTCAGTAAAACAGTGTGAGCATTTTTATCAATATTTCCAACCACTACTGGAGTAATACCCTCAAATTTATAGGTTAAAAATTCCGGTGCACCAGTAGGGGCAAGCCACTCTTCGAAACCAGGATTTTTAATCAGGTTTGTTGAACTTCCTGCTCCTTGTGTGTATATAAAATTGTCGGCATAAATTGTTGCCGTTCCTGTCCAGGCAGGTGCAGTAGCTGCCGCCAGCCTTATTCCAACATAAGCGATGGTGGCACCTGTTGGCGTAGTTCCCGATAAGGTGCCGGTTTGCCACGAAGCCATATCGGTTGTACGCGTTGTTTCTGTTCTGCTCAGGTAGGCTGATCCCGGAACACCGGTATAAAACCACAAGCGGGTACTGGCTAATCCGGAAGGATCGTTGTCGTAAAAATCGCATGAGAAATTGTAAGGTTCGCCTGCGGTAACATCAATTGTATCACTGTATAAATAAACTACACCAGGATCAGTATAAGTATATTTCAGTGAGTTAAAACCTTCTGTTTTCAGTGTAGGTTCATTTACAAGTACCGATGTTAATAACGGATCATACAACGATTCAGTCCAGTTAGGAAGAGTTGAACCCGGGACAATAACCGGAGCTGCCCAATCTTCAAAACCGGGATTTACAATCAGGTTTGTAGTACTTCCGGTGCCTTGAGTAAATTTAAGATTATCGGCATAAAAAGTAGCTGTTCCTGTCCAGGCAGGTGCGGTGGCTGCCGACATGCGCACTGCAACATACGCCAGTGTGGCATTTGCCGGAACAAAAGTTGCACCTCCGGTCAATGTCAGTGTTTGCCAGTCTACTCCATCCACTGTATTCGCAGTCGTAAATCTGCCAACACTATTCGGGGTAACCTGTGTGTTTTCATCAATCATAAAATATACACGGGCGGTTATAACTCCCGAAGGATCGTTATCTAAATAATCAACGGAGAAGTTCCATTCCAGCCCGGGGGTTACAGCAAAAAGCTCCGATTTATATAGTACAACACCGGGATCTGTATACGTATATTTCATCGAATACATTCCCTCCGTTTTTAGTGTAGCTTCTTTTACAATTGTCGAAGTCAACAATGGATCATACAACGATTCTGTCCAGTGAAGAGGTTGAGCGCTGAGGCCAAAGCCCATAGCTGCCAGGATAACCATAAGTAAAAATCTAGATTTCATATGCATTGGTTTTAGGTTAATAAAAAGGTTTTTTCTTGCTTGCTATACACATAACCTGATCATACCACTTAATCAACCTGATTTTTTTTAATGACCCAAATTCCAAATCTCAAGTTCCAAATTTCAAAATGGATTACAGAGATTATTTTGGAGCCTGGAATCTGAGCCTTGGGAATTGTGATTTGATTCCCGGAGCTTGATTCCTGGAGATTGAGATTTAAAATTTGGTTCTTAAAAGTTTTGTGGTATTCTCTTAAAGCTCCCAGGTGATATAACTGGTTCTTATCATGCATTTTGTAGTTTGAGGGAAAATATTTTTACAAAACCGGTTAAGTGAATCCGTACCATCAGGTGTATTTAGATGCAAATAAAAACTTTTCACTCAACCACTGAATATATGCGTATGAGAAAGATCTTTACAATTTTGATGCTTTTACTGCTTTTTGGAGCCGGGGCCTATGCACAGCATACTATAACAGGCCAGGTTACTACGGCAGGCACAGGCGAAACCTTGCCTTCAGCCACTGTTAAAATTTCCGGAACTACAACCGGAACCCTTACTGATATTGACGGTAAATACTCAATCAGGGTTTTATCTGCTGATGATGTACTCGAAATCAGTTATATTGGATATGCCACTCAAAATATCAAAGTCGGTAATCAGATAGTGATTAACGTATCCCTGGTACAAAACATGCAGATATTGGAAGGAGTGATGGTAACAGCAATGGGGATTAAAGCCGAAAAAAAATCCATCGGTTATGCTGCCCAGCAAGTGGAAGGAGGGGAGCTAAGCAACTCCAAAACAGGCAATGTAGTAAACGCTTTAAGTTCAAAAGTAGCTGGTGTGGAGGTTATCAGCTCATCGGGAACGCCGGGAGCTTCTTCTAGCATTGTTATTCGTGGCCGGTCTTCGCTACGTGCATCA
>JFJP01039959.1_pt1 | contig 22713 bp, 22 predicted proteins | sample 431651 | NCBI WGS metagenome assembly JFJP01 (sample SAMN02602958, study PRJNA72255) | Microbial mat metagenome, whole genome shotgun sequencing project. | biome: fresh water; feature: sink hole; material: water; isolation source: purple microbial (photo- and chemosynthetic) mats found in...
ATCTCCTCAAGCTGACGCGGGGAGATCTTTGCAGAACACCCTCCATATTCAACCATCTCAAGAAGATCTACTTTCATATCGTATTAGATTACAAATCAGGGCTTAACAATCTTTCCTGCTGAAGCCATAGCCTCGGCAATAACATACATATTACTGAGAATTCCGGCTCCGGTCTTTTCAGCAATATTATAGTGAGTTACACACGTGGCGCAAAGCAATATCTCAACACCCATCCTCTCAAGATCAGTGAGGTGATCAATAAGAGGCGATTCTTTTGTAACAAGAGTAACTCCTTTATTATAGAAGACTATTTTTCCAGGCAATTTATCAAGATCCTTCAGTGCCTTAATAAAATTTCCCATAAGAAGATGTCCCAGGTCATCATCACCATCTCCCATTTTGTCAGATGAGATTACAACTATAAAATCGCCTTTTGTGAAGTGAGGCACATCTATTGTGCAGTAGTCCTCTGCTATAACAGACTCATCGAAGTCTCCTGTTTTAGTAACAGCTAGTGTCCAGGTACCGCTGCTCTCAGATACCGTAAAAGGTGTATTATTATCCTTAAGATATCTGCTAACATTATCGAGTGAGGTTTTGTTGTCGGAAAGTTCCCCCCGAGTATCTACAATTTTCATTATATGCAATAATAATAAGGTGCAAAAGTACTACAGGAAACTCTTACATTTGCATTTCAAACAAACTTATCATGAAAAAAACACTTTTTACATTTCTATCTCTGTTCCTTTTAATCCTTTCAAACATAGGTTCTGCACAGCAAATTGACAAACATTCGGTTGCCGGCTCGTGGATGGGCAAGATCCCTGCAGGGGCTCTGGAACTCAGAATAGTTTTCAACCTCTCGATAATCGGAAAAGACAGCCTGGTGGCAACACTCGACAGTCCCGACCAGGGTGCAAAAAACATAAAACTTGGTCCTGTTACTCTGGCCGGAGAGACATTAAAAATCTCAGCAGGGGCTTTGCTTGCGGAGTATAATGGTTCATTTCTGAATGATACATTAATCGAAGGTACCTGGAAACAGGCCGGAAGATCTGTTTCACTCAACCTCAAAAAGCTAAAGGCTGCATTTGTAGTTAACAGGCCACAGGAACCTAAACCACCCTTCCCTTACACCGCTGAGGATGTTACATTTAAAAACGAAAAATTCAATATTAATCTTGCAGGAACTCTTACAATTCCTACGGGCAGCGGGCCATTTCCGGCGGTAGTACTGATAACCGGTTCAGGTTCCCAGAACCGCGATGAAGAGCTTCTTGGACATAAGCCATTTCTGATTATTGCTGACTATCTCAGCAGGAATGGCATTGCAGTTCTGAGGTACGACGACAGGGGTGTGGGAAAATCACAGGGAAACCCGGCTGATGCCACATCAGCTGATCTGGCAACCGATGCCGCTTCTGCATATAACTTCCTGAAAAACAATGACAAGATTGATCAGAAAGCTATAGGATTAATGGGGCATAGCGAAGGCGGGCTTATCGCCCCGATAGTATATTCAGAGGAACCGGGAGTTGCTTTTATTGTCTCACTGGCAGGACCAGGTGTTACAGGAGAAGAGATAATTCATCGTCAGGCTGCCGATATCAGCCATGCTTCGGGAGTAACTGAAAAACAGATTAAAGAGTCCGTTGCCATAAACAGAAAACTTTTTGCTGTAGTTAAAAAGGAGACCGATAACAAGATTGCTTCAGAAAAGATGACTTCCCTTTACAAAAGCATTCTTGAAAAAAAGAAATCTACACCTGAAGAGATTGCTGAAGCTATGAAACAGATTCAGGCCCAGCTTAGTCCTGCCAGTCTTACATGGTTCAGGTATTTTATAGTTACCGATCCGGCACGGTTCTGGGAAAAAGTAAAATGCCCTGTCCTTGCCCTGAACGGATCTGTTGACCTGCAGGTGTCAGCTGACCTTAACCTTGCGGCTATCGAAAAGAGTCTGAAATCTTCAGGAAACAAAAATGTAAAGGTCATCAAAGCTGAAGGATTAAATCATCTTTTCCAGCACAGTAAAACCGGACTTCCTGCTGAATACGGGAATATTGAAGAGACGTTTTCTACAGAGATACTTAAAGTTATTTCTGACTGGATCCTTTCTCTTTAGGGGAATCAGAGAGCTTTTTGAGTATCATTCTTCCACGGGAAATAATACCGGCTGAACCCTCCCCCTGCAGCATGTTTATCGATGCTGACAGTTCATTGGCCAGTTCGGGATATATGACAGCAAGTCTATAAAGGATCTCCATTGAATACGCTTTGATTGCAATTGCGGTAAGTCCCGACCTTAAAGCGTTAAAGCAGTAGTCTGCAAGTATTCCATGATGCTTCAGGCTGTATTTATCCATGTCACTCATCGAAATAATCCTGAGAAAAGAACGCAATGCGCTTTCATTATCAATTCCTGCAAGTGATTCTGCAATGGAAGGTAAATAAGGGAGAATCAGTTCAGGGTTTCTATCACAGGCTTTATTAAGAGTCCATGAGGCATGAAAGGCAAGTTTTTTGTCATCAGAATAGGACAACTCCAAAAGTTTTTTAAATATCTCGGGACTCTCAGTTGCTGAGGTGGCAAGCCATTCTGCCTCTTTTGTACTTGATATTTTGTATATCATATCCCTGACTTCAGAATCGATGTCAGAAGTCAGTTCACTCCTCAGGCTTACTTTTACCTGTGGGGTAACGGAAGAATTTATTGTCAGCAGGTAAATGAGATGTGCTCGTTAAGCATCGGCATATCATCGAGGGTGTCGCAGATAAAGGGGATTAGTCTTATCTTTTTATATCCGTAATCATGCTCTACAACAGGGAGTTTTCCGAATATGACAACATCAAGAGAAAGTTCCTCCTGTATTTCCCTTATAATACACTCCTCTTCACTCTCGCCTGCATCGATCTTGCCTCCCGGAAATTCCCACTTGAGGGGATGATCAGTCTCCTCACCACGCTGGACGACGAGCACCCTGTCATCCTCATTTCTTATGACGGCACATGTTACATTAATCATAACAGATCTTCGTAAAGAGGTATAACATTCAGAAAATCATACCTGTTCTCTTTAAAATCAATCCTGCAGGCATAATGATCAATTCCGTTAGTAACGATTATATATGGTACTTTTAATCCCATATTATAGACTACTATCTGATCAAATACCTTATCATTAAGAGCGATGTCAGGAGCCTTGCATTCAACAATCATAACAGGAACACCTTCCCTGTTGTGAATAAGAATATCGACCCTCCGCTTAAGTTTATTAAGGTTTATCCCAATCTCAACTCCAATCAGTCCCGACGGGTATTTCCCCTCATTGACAAGATATTGAATAAAATTCTGACGTACCCACTCTTCGGGAGTGAGCTTAACAAATTTACGCCGCAGAGGATCAAGGATTATTTCCTCTCCCTCTTTGCCGGTTATTTTGAATGAATATTGTGGCAGATTTAACTCTTTCAACTTAGTTTTGTATTTTTGTCTTCTTGAATAATACTTAACTTGTTTTCCCTTTGTGATACTTAGTGTAATCCTTTGAGTCCTTTGTGGTTATTTTTTTACCACTAAGGAACACGAAGGTAAACACAAAGGAGCACTAAGGAAACAGTTTATATTTAAACTGTACAATACAAATATATTGAGATAATTATTACTGAAAAAACGATATGAAGACCAAAGAGGAAATTGTTAATAACTGGCTTCCGCGATATACAGGCAAATCTATTGATACATTCGGCAAATACTTCCTGCTGACAAACTACAACCTTTATGTTGAACTATTTGCAAAATGGGGAAATGTAGAGGTGGAAGGCAGAGATAAGAATATGCCCAGTGCAACTGCTGAAGGAATTACAATAATAAACTTCGGTATGGGAAGTCCGAATGCAGCAACTATAATGGATCTTCTCAGTGCTGTTGACCCGAATGCTGTTCTCTTTCTGGGGAAATGTGGCGGACTTAAGAAAAAGAATACACTTGGGGATCTTATATTGCCTATTGCTGCTATCAGAAGTGATGGAACATCAAATGATTATCTGCCAATTGAAGTACCTGCCCTGCCGGCATTTAAGCTTCAGAGCGCTATTTCTGCAACAATAACCAGGTTCAACAGGGAATACTGGACGGGCACTGTTTACACAACGAACAGGAGAGTATGGGAATACGATGAAAGGTTTAAAAAATACCTTGTAAAGACCCGTGCAATGGCAATTGATATGGAAACTGCAACAATATTTACTGTTGGTTTTGTCAATGAAATCCCAACCGGAGCACTGCTGCTTGTTTCTGATCAGCCCATGATATCAACCGGAATAAAAACCGAAAAAAGTGATATTAAGGTAACAAATGATTTTGTTGAGATGCACCTCAGGATTGGTATTGAATCGCTCAGGGAAATTATAGATAATGGTCTGTCAGTCAAACATCTGAAATTTTAATTATGGCTGTTACCTATGAGCAGATAATATCCGATCTCCGGAACAGGATTTTCAAACCCGTCTATTTCCTTGCCGGTGATGAGCCATATTATATCGATCTCATTGTAAATTACATAGAAGACAAAGTGCTTCCCGAGGCTGAAAAAGCCTTTAACCAGATGATAGTTTATGGGGATGATACGAGCATCTCAGCTATTATAGATACTGCCAGAAGATTCCCTATGATGGCAACTCATCAGGTTGTAATTGTCAAGGAAGCCCAGACTCTTAAAAAGATTGAAGATCTTGCAACTTATCTTGAAAAACCGCTTGTATCGACAATCCTCGTGTTGTGCTACAAGTACAAAACTCTGGATAAAAGAACCAAATTACACAAGCTTCTCGAAAGCCAGTCGGCATATTTCGAATCGGCGAGGCTGAAGGATTATCAGATCCCTGCTTGGATTGAAAGGTACCTTATGAATAAGGGAATAAAGTGCGATCCAAGTGCGAGCGCCATGCTTACTGAGTATCTTGGAACGGATCTCCATAAAATTGTAAACGAACTTGATAAGCTTCTAATTACATTACCAGCAGGTAAACCTGTTATAACAACTTCTCTGATTGCTACAAACATCGGAATAAGCAAGGACTACAACAATTTCGAACTTCAGAAAGCCATAGGGGATAAGAACATTGCCAAGGCAGGCATGATTGTAAAATATTTTTCAGAGAACCAGAAGGATAATCCTATAATGCTGACTATTGCTTCTCTTTTTGGGTTCTTCAGCAAACTGCTGGCCTATCATTACACGCCCGATAAATCGAAGAACAACATTGCTGCCACACTGAAGGTAAATCCTTTTTTTGTGAAGGATTACGAATCGGCAGCAGCAAAATACAATGCAGCACGAACAGTTCATATAATAGCGCTTCTCAGGACATTCGATCTGAAATCAAAAGGCTTTGGTGATGCAGGAACCGATCAGGGCGACCTGCTGAAAGAATTGGTTTACAAGATAATGCATTTCTAATTCATCTCCGGCGAATCGGGGAAATCGGCCCACATCCTGTACTTGTTTTTGAAACCCTTAAGCACTTGCTTCCATGTATTTTCGCCGCGGTTGCTAAGTATTATTTCTGGCTTCACCCTTGCAATTACCCACGAGTTCTCGCTAAGTTCCCTCTCAAGTTGTCCGGCTGACCAGCCTGAATAACCCAGGAAGAACCTTATCTGCGATCTGTCGAGTTTTTTCCGGCTGATAAGATCTTTTATTGCGTCAATATCGCCTCCCCAGAAGATATTATTACCTACATGAACACTTTTAGGGATCATATCACCCTGATTATGAATATAGTGAAGAGTATCAGGCGCCACAGGTCCTCCCATATTCAGGTTTTCATCCCATTCCTCAAACCCGTCAACTGCAGCATTAAGTTTGAGATCAATTGTTTTATTAAGAATGAATCCCACCGATCCCTCCACTGTATGATCGGTAAGATATACTATGCTCCTGCTAAAGAATGAATCAGCAAGAAAAGGCTCTGAAATAAGTATCTTTCCCTTCTCCGGGATCTTGTCCTCGGGCAAAATCGCAAATAAGTCGAGTTCCGGTTGCATGTAAGAACTGTATCATACATATTAATAATGCAAAAATAATTAAGTAAAACCTTATATTCAATTAAATATTATCATATTTTTGCCCCGATTGTTAAATATTCATATGCAAAAAAGTACACTACGTATTATCGGGAACAAAGCTGTATTAAATATCCGTGAAAGGATGTGCGAAACAGCTGAGGAGTTGTTGGCAAGTGACAAATTCAGGTCGGTACTCGACCATTGTCTTGTGGATCTTAAGTCGAAAAACTCACCTTTGGTTTGTATTTTTGATAAATGCGATATAAATGAGAAGTCAGTAAATGACCTTGTAAAAACACTTTCGTTTCTGGTGAAGTACGAAAGCAACCTCGTGCCTCACATATTCGAAGATTCCAAACCATTTCTCAGAGACCTTGATGCCCTGGCAAATTTCGTTGAATATATGTACGATTACTGGCGCCACTTCGATCGTTTCATAATAAATGATTCAGAAGGCGATCGTCTTGACAAGAGGCCATACCGCACATTCAATGAGACAATTGAGCAGCTAACTCACCTCATACGAACAGTGTACAGGCACATCCAGGAAAACATAACAGGAAGTCACCCGCGAGTATACAGACAGGTTCCGGCAGGTGCTGAAATGGCGGTTATTTCACTGCCAAAAAACATTCCATATACCGACGACAAATATAAAAAGCTGAATACAATACCTGTTATCAGGCAGATGCTTATCTATCCGCCTCTTGTTATACAGCAGCCAATGAATAAGAGAACCGGACATTTCAAACGGATTGAACAGAATCCGATTGATCTTGTCGAACTCGAATCGGGTGACTGGATCTGCTACCCGGCGAAAGTTGGAAAACTACTTATAATGGTTTACTTCCACCTCGAGTTTTTCGAGCTTGGCTTATCTATGTGTAACCTTTTCCAGCTGGCAGGTGACGAGGACCTTCACAAAAAACCCGATGCTCTCTTTTTATATGGTGTTCCCGGAAATGCCGTTGACGGGCTATCAAAATATTCAACTGTCTTTTTTGATGACGAAAAAAACGGGATGTTTATTGGAGCAATTCCAAACAGATCTGAATTCGGCTATTTCGGCTACCTGAAAAAGATGATACTTACCCTTCATAATTCAATAATTATGAAATCAGGTAATCTGCCGTTTCACGGAGCAATGGTAAAAATTCTTCTACAGGGAAACAAAGAGGCAACAATTTTAATGATGGGTGATACCGGTGCCGGTAAATCTGAAACTCTTGAAGCATTCAGGGTACTTGCCGAAAAACATATACGTCAGCTTACAATTATTGCAGATGACATGGGTTCGATTGAACTTGATGAGAACGGCGCTCCAATAGGATATGGAACAGAGATCGGCGCATTTCTGCGTCTAGATGATCTCCAGCCGGGTTATGCTTTCGGGCATCTCGACAGGTCGATAATTATGAACCCCAGTCAGGTAAATGCCAGGATAGTCTTCCCCGTAACCAAATTTGAAACAGTAATAATGGGACATAAAATAGACTATATCCTTTACGCAAACAACTACGAAGAGATTGATAATGAACACCCTGTTATAGAAAGATTCAGTACATCCGATTGGGCTCTCGACGTTTTCAGCGAGGGCGCTGTAATGAGCAAGGGTACAACAACTTCAAGCGGACTTGTTCACTCATATTTTGCGAATATTTTTGGTCCGCCTGAATATAAGGAGCTTCACGATAAGATCGCAGCAAAATACTTCGCCTCATTCTTTAAGAATAAAGTTTATGTGGGTCAGATGCGTACAAGACTTGGAATAGCCGGTTATGAATCAAATGGTCCTAAGGAGGCTGCCCTTGAGTTACTAAGAATTATAGGGGTTACTGAAACCCCCTAAATCCCCCAAATGGGGGACTTTAGCATTTCTTTAGCCCCCCATTTGGAGGGTTGGGGGGTTGCTTCAAAAGTTTGGAAGTTGCTTATAACTAATACTTCTCCGGCTTCGACTCTTTCATCATACCATAAATAACATCGAATATATCCTCGGCACTTGGCTTTGAGAAGTAGTCACCATCGGTAGTATATGCAGGACGATGCTCCTTGGCCGTAAGCGTTTTAGGGGCACTGTCGAGATATTGCCATGCACCCTGTTTTTCGAGAACTTCCTGCATCATGTAAGCGGTTGTCCCGCCTGGCACATCCTCATCGAGGAAGAGAACCCGGCTTGTCTTTCTTATTGATTCAAGAATCATCTTAGTCTTATCAAACGGCACAAGTGTCTGTACATCAATAAGCTCTACAGATATGTTATGTGATTCAAGTTGTTTCACTGCCTCCATTGCAACCTTTACTGTTGACCCGTAGGTAATTACAGTCAAATCAGTTCCGCTGTTAAGGATCTCAGGTATACCCAGCTGCAAACGAAATTCGCCGATGTTATCCGGCATCTTCTCCTTTAATCTATATCCATTGAGAGGTTCAATTACAATAGCCGGATCATTTCCTTCCAAAAGGGTGTTGTAGAAACCTGCAGCCCTGGTCATATCTCGTGGCGAACAAACATATACACCTCTTACAGAATTAATAAGCATGCTCATCGGTGAGCCTGAATGCCAAATCCCTTCCAGCCTGTGTCCGCGGGTGCTTATAATTAAAGGTGCAACCATTCGTCCTGCTGTTCTGTAGTGTGTTGTGGCAAGATCGTCGCTAAGAAGCTGAAGTGCATACATGAGGTAGTCGAGATACTGGATCTCGGCAATTGGTCTCATGCCCCTGAGTGCCAGCCCTATCCCCTGTCCGAGAATTGTTGCTTCCCTGATGCCAGTATCTGTAATGCGTAACTCTCCGTATTTTTTCTGCAATCCTTCAAGTGACTGGTTTACTCCGCCAATGCCACCTGTGTCTTCTCCAAATGTCACGAGTTTGGGATATTTTGCAAAAAGCTTATCATAATTATCTCTCAGTATTTGCCTGCCCGGGACTTCAGGTGAATTTTCTGAATAAACCGGAGCAATCGGTTTCACATTCATTACCGATGTTGGTGTCTCATTATAAAGGTAGGCGTCGTAACTCTCGCCTGCATCTTTATAATTACGCTTAAGCCATCCGTCGAGCTCCTCCTTAAGATTGTCGGCCTTTCCGCAGGTACCGCAAACATTTCTCAGGATTTTCCGGGCGGTAACAAAATTATCCTTACGTATCGGAGCCAGTACCTTTTTCAGATCGTCGGTGAACTCCTCAACGCTTAGTTCCTTCAATTCTTCTGTGCATCGGCAACTGCGGTCATTTATAATTTTCACAAGCGCATCACGTTCAATTTTTATCGGACCCTGAAACATTTCCCATCCTGTTTTTCTGGCAGCCTTAGCCTCATCTTCAGCCTCTGTGGCCAGCTTGTCGAGCTCAGCTGCTGTAGCAAGTCCCGAAGTGATAATCCACTCTCTCATCTTTGTAATTGGGTCGAACTGTTCCTCCCATTTTAGCCTCTCCTCGCTTTTATATCTCTCATGTGATCCTGATGTCGAGTGACCCTGTGGCTGTGTTACTTCCTCAATATGAAACAGAACCGGGGTATGTTCATTTCTGCATATCGCAATTCCTTCTTCATACAGTTTCATAAGTCCGGGATAATCCCATCCTTTGCCCTTGAAAATCCTTATCCCTGGTTTATCTTTTTCACTCTCAAATCCTTTAAGAATATCAGAGATGCTCCCTTTTGTTGTCTGGTATTTCTTCGGAACAGAGATCCCGTAACCATCGTCGTAAACCGATATAGCCATTGGCACCTGAAGAACACCTGCTGCATTCATTGTCTCCCAGAAGTGTCCTTCGGAAGTGCTTGCATCACCAATTGATCCAAACGCGACCTCATTACCTTTGGCTGTGAGGGTTGTGAATTGGTGAAGTTCTTTATTCTGTCTGAACAACTTTGAGGCATATGCCAGTCCCAGAAGACGAGGCATCTGTCCTGCTGTAGGCGAAATATCAGACGATGAGTTTTTCTGTTTTGTCAGATCGACCCATGAGCCGTCGGGATTAATATTTGGCACCGAAAAATGATTATTGAAGACCCTTCCTCCGCTGCCAGGATTAATTTTTCTGTCGGTGTTTCCATAAAGCTCCCGAGCGCCAGTCACCGTTTTTAAACTGTTTGGCAAGTGCAATCTGGATTATCTCTTTACCGTCACCAAAAATCCCGAATTTTGCCTTACCTGAAAGAACCTCACGACGTCCTATAATACTAAGGTTCCTGCTAAGGCTCGCAAGTCTGAAATCTGCAAGTACATTTTCTTTATTCATAATTCTTTATGGTATGTAGAATCGAATTTTATAACTGTTATTTCGGGAACTTAGCTTTGTCCCCTTATGCATTAAACAAATTAACCCGCCTGTTGTTTAATAATAATGAATAAATGATGGTTATCTTTGCAGGTAAGCAAATAAAATATATAATTAAGTAAAGTTAAGAATAAGCAAGAGGGTACACAAAAAATGTTTTTGAAACTACTATTATTAAGCGCAATATTTATGGCATTCGTTTTTGCCGGATTTGGCATAAGAATGCTTTTGAAAACAAATGGCACTTTTCCAGAGACGCATGTAAGCCGTAATCCGGAGATGCGCAAGAGAGGTATCAGCTGTGCTCAGCAGACTGATACAGGATGCCATTCAACGGAAGATTTCCCGGGTTGTTCGTCGTGCAGCGGAAGAAGAATATAATTTATTTCTCGCAAAGACGCTAAGGCGCAGAGGCTTTACGGCGTAAAGGCAAAACTTACGGCGTAACGGCAAAACGGCATAAAGGCTTGAAGGCGAGATAAAAATAACATTCACCCTTTGATATTTATACCAATATTTGGTATCTTTGAAGAAAAAATGAATCATGGATAGAAATACTTCAATATCAATAGGAGACTATTTTGACAGCTTCATAAAAAGCCGGATTTCTACAGGACGATATAAAAATGCCAGCGAAGTCGTTCGGGCAGGATTAAGGCTTTTAGAAGAAGAAGAAAATAAGATAATGGCGTTAAGAGAAGCAATTCAGGAAGGTAATGAAAGCGGTATTGCGCACGATTTTGATCCCAAAGCACATTTGAGTAATTTAAAAGATAAATAGTCATTTTTTTCTCGCAAAGGCGCTAAGTCGCAAAGGCAATACGGCGTAACGGCATTAAGGCGTTAAGGCATTAAGGCGTTAAGGCATAATGCTATTTAGATTTTTTCTTTGCGACTTTGCGCCTTTGCGAGAAACTTTTTTAGTTTTCTTCAGAAATAAACTCTTTCAGACTTTCAGAAATCCAGGTAACATATTTTCCTGTATCATCAGTAAAGACAAAGTAGGCGCTGAACTCCGGATGATTTCCTACAAAATCAATTGCCCGCTCCACTCCCATTACCATGCATGCAGTTGCAATGCCATCGGCAGTAGCACAATCCTCAGCAAGTATCGTTGCGCTCAGAAGTCTGTTTTTTGCAGGATATCCTGTTTTCGGATCAATTGTATGTGAATATTTTATTCCATTCTCGACATAAAACTTCCTGTAATTACCCGATGTTGCCAGAGCCCTGTCGCCGACCTTTATAATAGCCTGAAGTGTCTCGCCGGGTAACATATTATTGTCCTCAGGCTTATCAATTCCTATCCTCCATAAGGCACCGGCTTTTGTGCCCTGCCCCCTCACCTCGCCTCCTATTTCGATGAGATAATTCTTAATTCCTGTATTATCAAAATAGCGGCATATAACATCTACCGAATAACCCTGAGCAATGGCGTTGAAATCGAGTGAGATTCGCGGATCAGTTTTTATAACCCTTCCATCAACAAGTTTTACCTTGCTCATTCCAACGAGTTCAAGTAATGAATCGCGTTTTGAATCTGAGAAATTCTTGTGCGAATCGGGACCAAACCCCCACGCCTTTACCAAAGGAGCGACTGTGATATCGAAAGCGCCTCCCGTCATTTCCGATATTATTGCAGATTTATTAAAAGCCGCTTCAAAGTACTCATCTGCAGCAACATCATCATTGCGATTAACTCTTGATATTAGTGATGAATCGATGTAGAGCGACAACGACATATCGAAATCCCTGAGAATCTTCTCAACATTTTCCTTAACCTTATCGTTTTTCAGATTCTTGCTGTTGTCGTATACTATGCTGTATGTTGTTCCCTGAGCATAGCCGTTAAAACCTTCAATTACCGGCTTATTTTCAGCACACGACGAAAAAAGTGAAACAAGTATAACAATTATACATATTATTCTGACTTTCATGATTTTAATATATTTTTTCAATCAAATGATATCTGAATACAATTTTACTGAAAAATTGTTCCTCAACAAAATATATTTGTTTATCTACAGATAACCTGCACTGGCCAAAAAAAAAATGAGAAGTTATTTCTTTAAGATAGCTTTGTACAAAGATCCAAATCAATTTTCCCCTTCCGGATCTTTCCACATTCCCCTTTGTTAGAATTAACAAACAGGGCTGCTCCCCGCAGCCCTTTGTGTTTTATATACCAAAATCGTCAAATGCAATGTTCTCTTTGGGAACTCCCAGATAGTCGAGCGTCTTAACAACCGCCGCGTTCATCTGAGGTGGTCCGCAGAAGTAGTACTCAATATCCTCAGGCTCTTCATGTGCGCACAGATAATTATCAAGCAGTACTCTGTGAATAAACCCTGTATAGCCCGTCCAGTTATCTTCAGGCAACGGTTCAGATAATGCAAGGTTGAATTTGAAATTCGGAAATTCCTTTTCAATTGCCCTGAATTCATCCTCATAAAATACTTCACGTAGCGACCTTGCACCATACCAGTAAGATACTTTGCGGCCTGTTTTCAGAGTCTTGAAGAGGTGGAAAATATGTGAACGCAATGGGGCCATTCCGGCTCCGCCACCTATATATATCATCTCGTTGTTCGTATTCTTGATATGGAACTCACCATATGGTCCTGAGATGACAACCTTGTCGCCCGGCTTGCGTGAGAAGATATAAGTGGAACATAATCCTGGCGGAACCTTCAAGAACTCCTTCTTCACATTATCCCATGGTGGTGTTGCAATCCTGATATTAAGCTTAATCAGATTCTTCTCGGCTGGATAGTTGGCCATTGAGTATGCCCTGAATGTCTCCTCATTGTTCTTAATCTTGAGATCCCACATTGCATAATGGTCCCAGTCGCCTTTAAACTGATCCTCAATCGCAAAATCGCGGAATGTGGCCTCGTATTTTGGAACGTCGATCTGGACATATCCACCCGGATCAAAATCGAGCTCAGCTCCTTCGGGAAGTCTTACAACAAATTCCTTGATAAATGTGGCAACGTTCCTGTTTGAGACAACTTCACACTCCCACTTTTTAATTCCCATAACTGATTCAGGAACTTTTATCGTAAGGTTTTCCCTGATCTTCACCTGGCATCCAAGCCTCCAGTGATTATGCTGTTCTTTTCTTGTAAAAAAGCCTGTTTCTGTCGGAAGAATTGATCCTCCTCCTTCAGTTATCTGACATTTACACATCCCGCAGGTTCCTCCGCCTCCGCATGCTGAGGGAAGGAAAATCCCGTTTCCAGAAAGTGTCGACAATAGGTTCGAACCAGGGGCCACTTCAATAGTTCTGTCATTTATGTTAAGTATCACCTCACCCTTGGGGGCCAGTTTATCACGTGCATAAAGCAGGATGCCCACAAGTGCCATTATAACGAGCAGAAAAACTATTATGCTGTAGATTATTGTGCTGCCGGTTGAAATTGCTAAAATCATAATTTCCTGTTTCTGTTATAGTTTAATTCCCATAAATCCCATGAAAGCAATCGCCATAAGGCCTGTAATAATAAATGTTATACCAAGACCTTTAAGTGGTGCCGGTACATTGCTGTACCTGAGTTTCTCCCTTATTGCTGCAATACTTACGATAGCCACCATCCATCCCACACCTGAACCGACACCAAAAACAGTTGCCTCGGCAAGAGTCTGGTATTCACGTTCCTGCATAAAAAGAGCTGCTCCGAGAATAGCACAATTCACCGCTATAAGAGGAAGAAAAATCCCAAGAGAATTATACAGGGCAGGACTGAATTTCTCGATAATCATTTCAACAAGCTGAACAATAGCCGCAATAACAGCTATAAACACCATGAAAGTAAGGAAGCTCAGATCGACATCAACGAAACCTTCACCAAGCCATGCCAGTGCTCCCTTCCTTAATACATAATGCTCGACAAGAAAATTAACAGGCTGTGTTATAAGAAGTACAAAAACAACAGCTATACCGAGTCCTATTGAAGTTTTTACTGTCTTTGAAACCGCCAGGAATGAGCACATCCCCAGAAAGAATGCAAAGATCATGTTGTCAATAAAGATTGACTTTATAAATATATTGAATAGATTTTCCATTTTGTTTTATCTCTATTTTTTCTCGATAAGACTCTTGTTCCTGCTTCTCTGGAACCAAATAATAAGGCCTACTGCAATAAGCGCCATTGGAGGCAGTATCATCATTCCGTTGTTTTCATAACCTGTTGAATAAATCCCCAGTTTTTGCATTATGGGGTAACCATATACTGTTCCTGACCCAAGAAGTTCCCTGAAAAAGGCTACAATAATAAGTATGATTCCATAACCAGCACCATTACCGAGTCCATCTATAAAGGAAGGCCATGGTTTATTCGCCATTGCAAAAGCTTCAAGTCGTCCCATCAGAATACAGTTAGTTATAATCAGACCGACGAAAACTGAAAGCTGCTTGCTTACATCAAAAGCATAGGCCTTCAGGAACTGGTCGACAAGGATTACCATTGTCGCTATTACTACAAGCTGAACTATGATCCTAATCCTGTCGGGGATATAAGATCTCATAGCCGCGATTACAACGTTTGAAACGGCAACAACTATCGTAACTGATAGTGCCATAACAATTGCCGGCTCAAGTTTCACTGTAACTGCAAGCGCTGAACAGATCCCAAGTACCTGCACGGTAATGGGATTATCCTTTCCCAGGGGAGCTGTTAACAGCTTCATATTTTTAGCCGAGAACATCGGCTCTTTTTCCTGATTACTCATATCTTAATTTCTGTTTTTTAATAGGAAACCATCATACTTTACAAGACAATCAACAAGCATCTTTTCGAGACCCTTACTTGTTATTGTACCGCCTGAAATAGCATCAACACCATGCGGATCATCATCTTTTGCGCCACCCTTGAGAACACCTACAGAAACAAATTTCTCGCCCTCGTAAATTTTCTTGCCGTTAAACATGCTTTCGAAGGGTGTTTCATTTATCTCAGCACCAAGTCCTGGTGTTTCTCCTTTGTGGTCAAATGTTACACCATAAATTGTATTCATGTCAGACTGCAGCGAAAGATATCCAAAAATCGGCCCCCATAATCCTTTTCCCTCAACAGGAATTATTATAAGTTTCTGACCATCATCAGGTATAGCATTGAAAACAGGAAGATACTGCTGCTCAAGAGGTTTTGACTGTTCGTTTTTGATAACCACTGTGAAGGCATCAACACCGTCAACTTTTTCTCCTTTTGAATTAATCACATAACTATCCTTAATATACTTGTCATAAAGCTCCTCGGTATTCTCCCTTGTTGCCTCAACATGTATTGAAGCGAGCATACTCTTCTTTTTGTCTATCTCCAGGTTTTTTTCCTGACGCGGCTGCAGAAGAGTAGCTGCAAGTGACAGCAACGTTGCCACTGCAATAACCATCACAGCCGAGAAGATAAAAATATATCTGTTACTGAACTCTTTCATTTTCCTGAATTATTTAATGCAACCTTAGCCCTTTTCAGTCTGCGGTTTATACTCGATTGAATTACAAAATAGTCGATAAGAGGCGCGAATACGTTCATCAGAAGAATTGCAAGCATAACTCCCTCAGGATAAGCAGGATTTATAACCCTTATCAGAACCGACAATATTCCTATCATGAATCCGTAGATCCACTTGCCTCTATCTGTCTGGGCTCCCGAAACCGGATCTGTTGCCATGAATACTGCACCGAATGCGAAACCTCCCATTACAAAATGGTAGTAGGGCGGCAATTCCATATAAGCATTAACAGCAAATGCATTCAGAAGCAGTCCCATTCCAAGACCACCCGCAAAAACACTGACAATAATCTTCCAGCTTCCGATACCTGTTAGTATAAGAATGGCAGCACCAATTAATATTGCAAGGGTTGATGTTTCACCAATGGAACCTGGTATTGTTCCTATAAACATCTCCATAAATGATGGTAGTTTTGTTACCTCGCCCTGTGCCAGTAAAGCAAGGGGAGTTGCACCTGAAAAACCGTCAACAACATTCTGACCTTTTGTTAGTCCTTCTATCCATACCTTATCGCCTGTCATCCATCCGGGGTAGCTGAAAAAGAGAAATGCTCTTGCAAGAAGGGCAGGATTAAATATGTTCATTCCTGTTCCTCCAAAAACCTCCTTGCCAATTATAACAGCAAAGGCTGTTGAGAGACCAATCATCCAGAGTGGTGTGTCAATCGGCATTACAAGAGGAATAAGTATCCCTGAAACAAGGAAGCCTTCATTTATCTCATGGCCGCGGATCTGAGCTGCTATGAACTCTATTCCGAGTCCCACAACATAACTTACTATTATAATAGGTATTATCTTAAGCATCCCGAACCAGAACATCTGAAACATCCCTGCTGTTTCACCAATCGACCTGAAATGCTGAAGCCCTGTATTATATGCACCGAATAAAAGCGCGGGAAGCAGTGCAATAATAACAACCGTCATTGTCCTCTTGAGGTCAATGCTGTCGCGCACATGCGATCCTTTGTATGTTACCTTATCGGGAACAAAGAGGAAGGATTCAAATCCTTCAAAAACCGACCGTAACTTTGCAAACCTTCCACCTTCTTCGAAATGGGGTTTGATCTTATCTATCTTCTTTCTTAAGGAATTCATTATATTCTGATATCTTATTTATTAACTCATCTCCCTGACCATCAGATCAAGTCCCTTGCGAACAATCGACTGAATCTCAATTTTTGAAGGACAAATATATTCGCAGAGGGCAAAATCCTCCTCCGCAACCTCATAGATTCCAAGGTTTTCCATCATCTCAATATCCTCGGCAAGTATGGCCTTCAGAAGTTGCATCGGATAAATATCCATTGGAAGTACCTGCTCGTACTGACCTGTCATTACAAAAGCCCTCTCACCGCCATGAAGGTTGGTATCAAGATTGTATTTTTTGCGTGGAAAAAGTTTTGAAGCAAATGTCTTATAGAAACTGAACTTATCGAACCCTGGTGTTGCCCATCCGAAGAATTCGAAATAGTCGCCTTCAGGAATTACAGTTACCTGCGAATCGTAAAACCCCAGGTAGCCGTCTTCGGCAATAGCTGCTCCTGTAAGTACGTTTCCACTTATAAACCTATGGTTTCCATCCTTCAATCCATTCTTAATAAGTGGAGTTACAGATGCTCCCGATTTTACCTTGTAGTACTGAGGATTTAATACATCAGAGCCTGTTAGTGCAATAATTCTTTCACAGTTATAGTTGCCTTCATCAAAAAGACGTCCTATTGCGAGCACATCCTGAAGATTAACATACCATACAAGTTCTCCCTTGTTAACCGGATTCAGATGATGAATCTGGATCCCAACGTTTCCGGCAGGATGCGGGCCTGAAAAGTGTGAGATCTCAACCCCTGCGGCCTTCTTGAGAACTTCTGAGTTTTCGCCTTTCCCATTTAGAATGAGGTTTACCTTACCGTCAGTCAGTTTCTTCAGGGCAACAAGTCCGCTGTTGAAACTTACCGGCGATGAATTGTCCATTATAAAACCGTAATCAGGAGCAAGTGGGGATGTGTCAAAACCGGAAATAAATATAGCCTTTGGAATAGCATTGTGATTAGCTATAATATGGTAAGGCCTCTGACGTATTGTCGGCCACAAACCCGATTTGAGAAGCGCCTCTTTTATCTGGTCGCGAGTGAGAACTGAAGGATCCGATTTGCCAAAATCGAAAAACTGATCACCGCTTTTTTCAACGACAACCTCAAGCAGCTTCCGCCTGTCGCCTCTCGAAACCTGAAGAACCGTACCGCTTACAGGAGAAGTGAAGAGAACTTCGGGACGAAGCTTATCATGAAAAAGGGGCGATCCGGCCATTACCTTATCTCCCGGCTTTACATTCAGCTTTGGAGTAAGTCCCAAGAAATCAATTGGTTTAACTCCATAATAAAGAGAGTCCGGCAACGATGTCAGGGTTTTTTCCGCTCCCCCTGCAATCTTTATGTCCAGCCCCTTTTTAAGTTTAACGGATAATGACATTTCCTTATATGATTATTAAGTATTCTAAAGACCTTTACTGTTAATTTATTAACAAGAGTACAAAAGTAGAAGAAGAAAAGAACATATTGATAAAAGTGCTAAATATTATATAACATTTGGCTAATTTTGAAGTTATATGATAATGAATTTAACCACAAAGGACACAAAGGAAAAGACATTGCTTCTGTGGAGCAGTCGGGATTTGCAGTTGAAAAATACTATCCTGAAGTGCGTAATGGCAATTCTTATTCTTCTTTCTGGGTCACAGGCAAAGAGTCAGGAAATTTATTCCGACGTTGTTTTAAACGGAAAAATTAAAACTGTCCAGCTATATAAGGAGGGCTGGAACCTATCCTATCCGATAATAAAAATCAGCTCAGCTGAGAAACTCGCTCTTCACTTCGATCTTCTTGACGATCAGGCTGAAACTTACTATTATACAATTATACACTGCGATAAGGAGTGGAATAAATCTGACATTTTCCCAAATGACTATGTTGAAGGCTTTTCTGAGAATCCAATCGAGGAATATCAGCCGTCATTCAACACTACTGTTCAGTATTTTCATTACAGTCTTACAATCCCGAACGACAGGATAAAAATTAAAATCTCGGGGAATTATGCTCTCGTTGTTTATCCTGCCGAAAGGCCCGACGAACCGGCGCTTATTAAAAGGTTCATAGTCACCGAGGATGCCTCGAAGGTCAATATTACCGCTCATCGCCCCCTTATGACAAAAGAAAACAACACCCATCAGCAGATCGACTTTACTGTAAACTATTCGGGTATGAGCCTTAATGATCCATACAGAAATGTGTATTCCGTTATTCTTCAGAACGGCCGCTGGGACAATGCAAAAGTTAATCTCAAACCCGACTTTTACGGCACCAATGAACTTAAATACAACTCATTATCTGATAAGAATATTTTTAAGGGAGGAAACGAGTTCCGGTATTTCGATATAAAAAGTATAAGATACCAGACCGAATATATTCAGAGGATCAATTATGTGGTCCCTAATTATAATGTATATCTCTTCCCTTCCGAAAACAGGGAGTTCAAGCCATATTTCTACTGGCAGGATTTCAACGGCAAATATTATATCGCAATACAGGAGGGTGTTAAACATGAGACAGATGCCGATTATGTTTATGTTTATTTCACGCTCCCCTACCGGGAGAAGATAACCGATGGAAATATTTATGTATCAGGCGCTTTGAATAACTTCGCCTTCAATGAAAACAACCTTATGACATACAATTCAATACGAAAAGAGTATGAATGCACCATGCTTCTGAAACAGGGCTGGTATAACTATGAATATGTTTTTCTGAAAAACGGATCTGACGATACAACAGCTTCTCTGTTCGAAGGCAGTCATTATGAAACCGAAAACGACTACACCGTAATAGTATACTACCGCAATCCACGCGACAGATACGACAGGGTTATCGGCACCGCCATCGCCAATACACTCAATAAAATAGTCAACTGAGGCTAAATAGTTGCTGATTGTGTAAAAGAATTAAATCCATTAACCGCAAAGTTCGCAAAGGCTATAATAAGTTCGCAAAGAAATAATATTCAGTAAAATATCTTTGTGATCTTTGCTTAACCTTTGTGATCTTTGCGGTTAAAAAAGATTTCTTAAATATTCTTAAAAGCTTCCTTCTGCATTTAAAACCGCCTTCGATAATTTGTAAATGAAGTATAAAAACACTTTATTTACTCACCTATAATTAATACTCAACCTGATATGACACGGAAAACACTCCTGACTCTTGCATTCCTGATGTGCATCCTGAATTTTGCTTCAGCACAGAAAACATTAACCCCGAAAGAGCATTTCGGTTTCAATATCGGCGACAATTACAAGCTCGCCGACTATACCCAGACTGAAGCATATTTTAAAAAGATAGCCGCTTCTTCCGACAGGGTTAAACTTGTGAATATCGGGTTGACTGAAGAAGGTCGCACACAGTATATGATGATAGTATCCTCTCCTGCAAACATTAAAAACCTCGACCGCTACAAAGAGATCTCTCTTAAAATGGCCCGTGCCGAGGGACTCACAGAAAAAGAGGCTCAGGCACTTGCAACAGAAGGCAAGGCTGTTGTCTGGATCGACGGCGGACTTCATGCTACCGAGACAGTTGGTACACACCAGCTTATACAGACTATGTACAAGCTTGTTAGCGGCAATGATGCAGAAACACTGAGGATCCTCGATGAGGTAATAGTCCTTCTCGTTCATGCCAATCCCGACGGACAGGAACTTGTTTCCGACTGGTACATGAGCAATCCCGATACTCTTAAAAGATCATACAGTCAGCTTCCAAGGCTTTATCAGAAATATGTTGGTCACGATAACAACCGCGACTTCTTTATGATGAACATGGCTGAAACAAAGAATATAAGCAAACAGCTTTATGTTGAGTGGATGCCTCAGATCCTCTACAATCACCATCAGGCAGGTCCTGCAGGTTCAGTTGTTGCCGGTCCACCTTACCGCGACCCTTTCAACTATAACATAAGCCCCCTGACAATAACAAGCATCGATGGCGTGGGAGCTGCTATGATAAGCAGGCTCAATGCTGAAGGCAAACCCGGATTCACTGCACGCAACGGAGCATCATTCTCCACATGGTATAATGGAGGTCTTCGCACAACATCATACTTCCATAATGTTATAGGATTGCTGACAGAAATAATAGGAAACCCCACTCCTTCTGCAGTTCCACTGGTTACTTCACGTTTAATACCGAGCGGAAACACCCCAAATCCGGTTACTCCGCGCAAATGGTATTTTCAGCAGTCGATCGACTATTCTGTTTCGCTCAACTATGCTGTTATGGACTATGCAGCACGTAACAGGGAGCATCTCCTGTTCAATATTTATACAATGGGAAAAAGTGCCATTGAGGCAGGCAGCAAGGACTACTGGACACTAACACCAAAGAAAATAGATGCCATAAACTCAGCTTACAGAGCAGATCTGGCTGACAAAAAGATAAGCGATTCAATTGCCAGGCTGGCACGATCAAGAGGCGATGAGATGCCAATGAAATACTACGATCAGGTTTTCGCCGATCTGACACAGCGCGATGCACGCGGCTATATTATTACTGCCAGCCAGCCCGATTTCCCAACAGCAGTTACGTTTATTAATGCACTTATCTGGTCGGGAATAAAAGTCCATAAGGCTACTGCTGATTTTACTGTTGAAGGTAAGAATTATCCTGCAGGCTCATTTGTTGTAATGACAAACCAGGCATTTCGTCCCCATGTACTCGATATGTTTGATCCGCAGGATCATCCGAATGATTTCCAGTATCCGGGCGGACCTCCGATAAGGCCTTACGACATTGCAGGATGGACACCCGCGTATTCAATGGGATTTAAGTTCGACAGGTTTGTTAACCCTTTCAGCGGACCGTTCAGTGCGGTGCCTTATGGTGAGATTCAGAGCGTTGCCGGCAAGTTTAAGAAATCAGGCTCAGATGCAGGATATATACTTGACTGTCAGACAAACAACTCGTTTATTGCAGTTAACGACCTGCTTAAATCTGGCGCAGAAGTATATCGTTTAACAAAACAGTCTACCGGTAAAAACGCAGCAAAACAGGGATCATTCTTTGTTACAAAAGGCAAAGGCGATGCTGTTCTTGAGAAAGACGCAGCCTCACTTGGAATTAACATTACGGCTGTAAGTGGTAAACCTGAAACTGCAACCGGCAAAGTTGTGGCAGGAAGAATTGCTCTCTGGGATCAGTATGGCGGATCGATGAGTTCAGGATGGTTACGCTGGATCCTCGAGCAGAACAGGTTCCCCTTCTCACTGCGGTGCAATTCCCGGACTTACCCAGGGCGGCGCTCAGGGTGGCAGCGGAGCTTACAGAGAAACTGCAGCAAGGGAAGAAGATGTTCCTCAGGAATACCGTAATCAGCTTGGAAGATTGTCTGCTGCCAAATCTGTTCCTGAACTTAAGAAATTCATGGAAGCTGGCGGGACAGTAATTACTATCGGAACGAGTACAAGTCTCGCGTATCACCTTAATCTTCCAGTTAAGAATGCCCTCACTGAGATTGTGGCAGGGAAACCTCAGCCGCTGCCATCTGAGAAATATATTATTCCCGGAAGCATAATGAGAGTCAGTGTTGATCCTTCTAATCCTGCTGGCTGGGGAATGCCTGCTGAGGCGGATGTGTTCTTTAATAACTCACCTGTCTTCAGGCTGGCCTCCGATGCAGTTGCAAAGGGCGATCTGGCTCCTATAGTATGGTTTTCATCTGACAAATCGCTGAGAAGCGGCTGGGCATGGGGACAGGAATATCTTCAGGACGGCGTAACAGCTTTCAGTGCAAAAGTAGG
>JFJP01018619.1_pt1 | contig 22711 bp, 12 predicted proteins | sample 431651 | NCBI WGS metagenome assembly JFJP01 (sample SAMN02602958, study PRJNA72255) | Microbial mat metagenome, whole genome shotgun sequencing project. | biome: fresh water; feature: sink hole; material: water; isolation source: purple microbial (photo- and chemosynthetic) mats found in...
TGAACCCGGGGTGCAGGGTTTACCCGGGCGGCATTGATGAGATGCTGGGGGCTGGATGACATAGAGGGGAGCTTAACCGGCTCCTCTTTTTTTAGCCTATAAAACGTTCATTTTCAGTCCGGTTGTCCCGATTGCTTCAAAGACGTAACTTATTGCAAATAAACGAGAAGCAACACTATTAGTCTTGTATTTACAGTATTTTTAGCGCAGAATATAAAAAAGCCGATTTTAAATGAAGACGTCTGTTTTCGAGTCAGCTTTGAGCCCATAAATAAAGGATCCACACCATGATTAAACCGTTCCAAACTGACGCCTCCGTTGCCCGTGAACTAACCGCCGCCCTCTTCGCAGACACCTTGCAACAATGCGATGATGAATCAGGAAACCTCGACCCCGCAAAGGTCGCCGTGCTGTTCGACGACATCGAACAGCAGAGACAGCGCGACGAAAAACGTATGGAAGAATTACATCGATGGGAAGCAACTGCCGAATACACCTCTGCCGACCGCTCTGCTCATTTCGATGCCATTATCAAAAAGACGACCCCGAAGGGTTTCAGAGGCTGGCTCCGAGCTGATGTGGAATGGCGCTACACCCAGGGGACTCACTTTCACGAAGCCTACAAAACGCTGGCTCTGATCGGCTCGCGAAACTCTTTCATGAAATGGGCACGAGCAGACTCTGACGAGAAGACCCAGTACAAGATACTGAGCCGGTTCTGTTTTTACCCGATGTTAATCGCCGAGAGCATGCGTATGGTCTTTGTCCGGGCGACCAAGGGACAGATCACTTACATGAGAGATGGGCCTGAAAACCGTGCCCCGAAGTTCATCGGTAAAACATTGTTTAAAGTGAATGTTCACTTACCGAAGGAAAATACACAGCTGCGCAATATCATCATCACGCTTGAACGGGTGCCGGGAGGTGAAGTCTGTGGCTTGGAATTTCTGTTCGACGGTGAGCAGTTCCATCTGGTGAACTTCATTTCCATCGGGGCGTTCTATGACAAGGGTTTCGAAGCTCTGGTGAGAGCGGAGCTGATCGATCGCCCTAAAGCCTTGGACGATTTTCTTCGACACTGCTTCGAGCCGTTCCGATGTGGCAAACTCGATATCTACTACAAGAATCTGGAAGATTATCTGGTTAAACGCAGATACAAGGTGGGACTGTCAGAAGCTGTTGGTACGAACTTCCTCCTCATTCAAGAGTCTGTTGGGTTGCCGTAGGAATCGCTGACAAGCTGCCCGTACTGCTTAATACGCCCAATCCTCATGCCTCACCGGCAGACGGTTCAGCTCGGCTTTGTATAATCTCCACTTCGGGACAAACTGATCCATCAAGGCGACGAAGCGTTTGTTGTGGCTGGGCTCCAGCAGGTGAACCATTTCGTGAACCACGATATATTCCAGACACTCTGCAGGCTTTTTCACCACATCGGTATTGATGCGAATACGACCGGATCGTGTAGTACAGCTGCCCCAGCGGGTTTTCATCTTCCGTACGGTACAGCCCTTAACCTTCACTCCCAGTATGGGCTCCCACTTGGTAATCAGCTCTGGAAGGGCTGCTCCGACCAGATTGCGATGCCACTCTTCCACAACCTCCTGCTTGCGATGTAGAGTGGATCCCGGTCGCACCCTCAGAGTCATCTGGTTGTGTTCCAACCAAACCGACGGAGCACGGTCTTCTTCAACCACCTTGAGTAAATACCGCTTACCCCAGACCCAATGGCTTTCACGGTCAATGTATTCCCGTGGAGGTTCACGATCCTGACTTTGAAGCTTCCGCTGCTGCTTTTTGATCCAGCCCAGCTTGGAGAGCACAAAAATACGAATGATTGGCAGACGCATCCGTGTGGGCGCTGAGATGCGTACTGCACCAGTCGGAGGGTAAACGCTCAGGTGGATGTTCTTAATATTCTTCCGGATCACATCCACCGTGATGTCACCGAGCTGGATCTGCGTTTTCATCTCCATTTAAACATCATTTCATAGAACCCCTGCCCCGAGGATTTGGAAATACCTAATGGACAGGGTCAGGCTGACTGATATTTCTTAAAATTCTCGGCCTGCTCGAAGATTTCCTTATAGACCTCGTCGCGGTCGACGGGTGGGTAGCCGTGTTTGGCCAATAGGATGATTAAATCCACTTTCAGCTCGGCCTTGATATCGGTGCGCTGACTCCAGTCGGTGTATTTGGCTTTGTCATCGACCACCCTTTTCACCTCTTTGGATAAGGTGATCAGTTTGTCCTCGGGATAGGTGAAGTCATATTTGATGGCGAGGGACTGTAGAATGTCGTAGAAGGATTTTTCTTCCAAATCGATGCCCAGCTCGCCAAAGGATTCCTTCTCTTTGTGGAGCGCATGAATCAGGTCGATCATTTCGTCAGAGAATCCCTCCAACACCTCACTCCGCAGAACATCCTTCTCTTCCCGCTCGTTGTACTTTTTCACCAGCGCTTGAAATTGCCGGGAGAAATCAACGCCCTTGACCTTGTTTACCCTCTTGAACTCCTCAATCGCTTTTTTGAGCAACTGCTGGAGCAGTTTGATTTTGGTGTTCGGCAGTTTGATTTTCTCAATCTTGGCGAGGTAGTCCCCTCCAAAAATGTCGATCTCCGTCGCGCCGTCTTCCCCGAGCTTGAAAATCTCTTCTACGCCATCGCTCTGCAACGCCTCGGCAATCATCTTTCGCACCTTGGCATTCATCTGCGCCGTATCGGGAGCCTCACCTCTGGTGAGCTTGGCAACAATGGAGCGCACTGCCAAAAAGAAGTGGATGTGGTCGCGCTCAGCATCCGTGAAGGCGTCGCTGCCGCTACAGATGTCATAGGCGGCCTTCATGCGCTTCACGAGCCCCATGAACCGCTTTTCGACCTTCTCGGTGATCTGTGCAAACTCTGCCGCATAGTTCAGGCATTGAAGCTGGGCGGTCGGCGATCCGCTGAAATAGGGCTTGGTATCAAACGAATGGAACAGCCGGTTCAACAGGTCGAGATGATCCTTCACCACGATGATGGAAGCCTCCACCTCTTCGATATTGGCCTTATCAGCCTTCGAGTAATGAGCCAGCGCAATATTCATCTGCTTTTTAATGCCGATGTAATCCACCACCAGCCCTTTGCCCTTGCCCTTAAATCTCCGGTTCACCCGTGAAATCGTCTGAATCAAATTATGCCGCTGAACCGGCTTATAGATGTAGATCGTATCCAGGAAGGGAACATCAAATCCGGTCAGCCACATATCGACCACGATCGCGATCTTGAAATTCGACTTCTCCGTTTTGAACTGTCGATCCAGTTCCTTGCGGTCGTCCTTCGTGCCCAGCAGATCGTAAAGCACCTTTTCATCATCCTGACCGCGCGTCATCACCATCTTGATGCGCTCCATCGGCTTAATCGTTTTCTTTTCAGCCTCCGACAGCTCAACGCCATCCGCACAAACCTTCACCTCCGCCCATTCAGGGCGCAGTGCAATCACCGCCTGATAAAAGGCATAAGCCACCGGGCGGCTACTCCCTACAAACATCGCCTTGCCCGCCACCGTCGCGCCTTCCGACACCCGCCGTTCATAGTGCGTAACAAAATCCTGAGCCAGCGTCTGAATCAGCTGAGGGTCGATCAGGATCGACTCCATCTTAACGTTCGCCTTCTTACTCTCCTCGATGGCGTACTCACTCGCGCCCGCTTCCGCGCACTCCGCGTAGTATTTCTCAATCTCTTCCAGCTTCGAGTTGTTCAGCAGCACCTTCGCCGCACGGCCTTCATAAACGATACGCACCGTAATCTCATCGGCCACCGACTCCGTCATCGTGTAGCTATCCACCACCGGACCAAACACATCCAGCGTCGCATCAATCGGCGTACCCGTGAAACCCACATAGGTCGCATTCGGCAGCGAATCATGCAGATACTTCGCAAAGCCAAACGTCCGCTTCACGCCCTCATCCGTCACCTTCACCTTCTGGTCTAGGTTCACCTGAGAGCGGTGCGCCTCATCTGAAATACAAATCACATTCGGCCGCTCCGTCAGCAGCGCCGTATCCTCCGTAAACTTATGAATCGTTGTCAGGAAAACACCGCCGCTGTTGCGACCTTTCAGAAGATCCCGAAGCTGACTCCGGCTCTCCACGCTGATCACCGAATCGTCGCCGATGTATTTCTTTGCATTCGTGAATTGACCCGACAACTGGTCGTCCAAGTCTGTGCGGTCGGTAATCAGCACAATCGTCGGGCTTTTCAGAGCCACGCTCCGCATCAAAAGCCGCGCCAGAAAGAGCATCGTGAAACTCTTGCCGCAACCCGTCGCCCCGAAATAGGTACCGCCCTTCCCGTCGCCCTCCGGCTTCATGTGCTCGAGAATACTGGAATACAGCTTCGTCGCCGCGTAATACTGCGGATAGCGGCATAGGATCTTCTCCTCTTTTCTGGAAACATCCGGGACGTACACGAAATTACGAATCACATCACACAAGCGGGTCGTATTGAACATCCCCTTGATCATAGAATAGAGTGAATCGATGCCGTCCTTCTCGATCAGATCGCCGCCGTCGGTCTTGCGCCATGCGTAAAAGAACTCGTAGGGAGCGAAGAACGAACCCGCCTTGTTGTTGATGCCGTCCGAAATCACGCAAAAGGCGTTGTATTTGAAGAGCTCCGGAATATCGCGCTTGTAGCGCACCGTCAGCTGAATGAAGGCATCGTGAATCGTCGCCTCCTCACGGATAGCGCTCTTGAATTCAAACACCACCAGCGGCAGGCCATTGATATAGAGAATGCCGTCGGGAATGCGCTTTTCGGAGCCGTAAATCTCCAACTGATTCACCATCTTAAAAATATTGCCGCCGGTTTTGTAGGGAACGGAGTCCTCCGCCACAATCATCGTCAGCTCGCCCGGCTTCGGCGACAACAGCCGCGTCCTGAAATGGATGTGCGACCGCGTCGAAGGAAAAGTCGGTGCCCGTGAAACCCCGATCGGCCTGATGCCGAAAGACGGCGACCTGACGCTCGACGGCCTCAATATTCCGGCCGCGGACTGGGCGGAGTTGATGAAAGTGGACACCAAACTCTTCAAAGCCACCGTCGAAGATGCCAAAGAATATCTGGCGAAGCTCGGCTCCAAGCTGCCGGTTCGCATGACCGAACAGTTGAAGGCGCTGGAAGCTCGTCTGGGCTGAAACAAAGGCTGCTGAAAAACGAAAGGCGCTCTGGAATTCCAGAGCGCCTTTTTACTTTAAACATGGAGAGGGAGACAGGGGTCAGAAAGAAAAGTCGAAAAATGCCCATAAAAAAATCTGTAAAATATTTACTGCAAACAACTCGAGCAGTATTTATTTTTAGAATAAAAGCAGGCCGTGTGCCAATAATATGGAGCAGTTTTCAACTGAAAAATGAAGCGGTGTCGAAGCCCCGTATCGGCCATGATTTCTGACAGGGGGCGGTTGAAGATCCCAGCGAGCCGGATCAGGTTGGTGATGGTGATGTTTTGTTCGCCCCGCTCAATCTTGACGATGGTTTTGCGGTGGACATCGGCTAATTCAGCCAGCTGCCCCTGACTGAGACCCAACTTCATCCGGTACGCCCGATTGTATCTCCCAATGCCTTTCTGGCCTTCTTCGCGTCAAACTTTTACATACTTGACAGAACGACACGGTCATGGATTTGGGTGGACTAATTCTTGGTGTTTCGGTATACCTGATCGCGTAGGTTATATTTCAGCTGATTAAGGGATGACTTTAAAGGAATGGGAACGATGAACATAATACCCCCAGTTTTAAAAAGGCACTCTCTCGTGAGGTTTAGAATTTTAGTCAGTACGTTGTTGCTGTCAGCGATGGTCGCAAGAGCGGGTAATCCGGACGGGGGCTTAAGAATTGAGGTGATGGCGGCCTACAATCTGGTGGTGGATTCAAATGTGGAGTCGCCATCCACGTATGCCCCGCGCTCCGCCTATTTCGGCGCAAAATATTATAACGACACCACCAACGTGATGACCAATGTCTACGCGTACATCGGTAGCTATTCAGGAACAACCAACACACCGGGGATTTATCCGGCGCGAACGCATCCGCCGCTAGTCGGTTTTGGGGCGAACAGTAATTTTTTCCTGACGCACGAAGGGGACGCTCTTGGCACGGGCGATGCCACCCGTTATCTCGGCACGTTGCAGCCTGGTGACAGCGAGGTGGTGTACTGGCTGGTCAGCTATCCGAATCTGGATTCGAGAGGTATTTCGGTGACCGGCGGCATTCAGCCCGATGACGATCTATGGCTGGAATACAACGTATGGGGAAGTGCTTCCAGAGCCGGATCCAATGTGCTTGCTTGCACCACCAACCGAGTAACCATGCGCAACGAGATTTCGGCTGCGGCCAACAAAATTTTCCCGAACGGCGCGAACAAGGTTCCACAGGAGTACCTGGACCTGTTGCAAATCTACCAGCCCTCATGGACAAACACCTTCGCCGATGGCTCGCCCGGAACCACCATTGTGACTGAGGGAATTTGGTATGATCTTGGGAATATCGGCGCGGGGTTTGACAACAATGGCGACTTGGTTCCGGACCGTAACGCATGGCTCCAGCCGGTGGGTGACCCAACCCTTTTTGATGCATCCTGCTTCCGTCTTGTTCATACCTACGCCTTGGTGATCGTCAAGCTGAACGACGGAACCGAAGCGCTTTATTCGGTAGAAGATCAGCTGTATTTTGAAAACCTTCCTGCAAACAATCGCGGGGCTGTAGGCTATGTCCGCTATGAATTTCAGGTGTTGTGCGGAGGAGGTGTGTCCATCCTGTCGCCCTATCAGGAGGTGGCTTCCGGGAGTGATAATGAGAAATTCAACGGCGACTATGGTGCGACACTGGGGGGTGGCTTAGTCAGCCCGACTTCAAGGGTGGTGATGGCGAAGGATGTGGATCGGGCCTTTGCGAGTCCAGGGCAGACCAACACGTACACGATTTCGTATAGCAATGCGGGCACGGTGGCTGTGGGTGCGCCGGAGTCCTCGCTGCCGTTGGTTATCACCGACACCATACCGACCGGCACCCTATATGTGGCGGGCAGTGCCATTGCCAGCAATGTTCTACCGGCGGGCGTAAGCAATTACGCCGTCTATTATTCCACTAACAGCGGCGGCACCTGGAATTCCTCTGAACCGGCGGCCTCCAATGTAACGTCTGTCCAGTGGTGGTTAAGCGACCCTCTGCCGACGGGTGCGTGGGGCACGGTTCAGTTTAAACTGCAGGTGAAAACTCCTTATCTTCCGCCCAGCCCGCTTTTGGTTAATACCGGCGAACTCGCCATCGGAAGAACCTCTCCCTTTTTGACGGACACGGCTGAAACGCTGATCACCGGGACGAACCGTTTGGGCGATACGGTGTGGATTGACGACGGCAGTGGCGGCGGTACGTTTGCCAATCAGTTGAAGGACGGGACAGAGGCCGGAACTTCCGGCGCGGTGGTGCGATTGTATTACGACCTCAACACCAATAACCTTTATGATACGGGCGATTTATTTATCAGCGCACAGAGCACGGATTCGAACGGCGTCTATTTATTTACCAGCCTGCCGGATGCGCGCTATGTAGCGGTGGTGGATCCCGCCTACACCAACATTCCTGCCGGATACACTCTCACCACGCCAGGCTACTACGGGGTGGACCTTGACTCCGGCCGCACCAACGCAAACATGGTACAGGTGCTGACGGCGGACTTCGGCTTCGCACCGGTGCTCTCCATGACCAAATCGCTGACTCCGGCCACCAACACCCTGTACGAATCCGGAACGGTGACGTACAGCATCACGGTCACCAACAATCTTCCGGGCAACGGAACCGGCGGAGGCGTTCCTGCTTCATATTTTACATGGGCGAAGGACGGAACGGAAGCAGGGTCCGGCGGGTGGCTGACCGCATCCAATGCACATAGCAGTGCCGCTGGTCCGGACGGGCTTTTCGCGAGCAATAAGTTCAGTTCAGCAAACGAATCTCTGCTTGAATCAAATTTTGTAATGAATGTGCAGCCGGGGCTGATTACCAATGTCCAGCTTGTGATTGCGGGCTATTCAACAGGAACTTTTTACGTTAAGGACACACTGGAGATTACGGTTCGACGGCTTTCTCCTGCGACGGTTGCGTTGTACGTGACGAACAATTGCAACAATATGAATTTTGTCAATGGCTCTAAGTATATTACAGTCACCGGAGTGACTGCGTGGAGCTGGGCGGATTTTGCAACGAATTACACGGTTACTTTACTGGCCAATAAGGGGGCATCGCCTGGAACCGGATGGCTTGGAATTGATGCGATCGGATTCCGTATAACCACAGACCAGACGAGCCCGGGTGCCGATACATTCAACACGCTCAATCCGGTGCCGCTGTACGATTATTACAACACGAACCAGCTTCGCTATGTTTCTTCGAGTCCTGCGGTTTCAGGATCCTTCAGCAGCGGCTCGACCGGTATGCTGTACTGGGCGAACCTCGGACCGCTGTATCCGGGCGGAGCGCGAACCGTTACTTCAACCTTTTCGGTGCTGGAGCCGCTGAGAAATACGAATTCCGTGATTACCAATCTGGCAGTCATAACCAACGCGACGTTCACCAGCGGGCGTCCCGCCAACACGGCCACCAGTCAGGTGACGACGGTTGTGCGGCCCACCGGTTCGATCGGCGACTATGTCTGGCGCGATGTAAATGCCGATGGTACGCAGGCTGTGACGGAGGTCGGTATTCCCAATGTGCGCGTCACGCTGACGCCGCCGGCGAATGTTAATCTGGGCAACGGACTTGGCGCGGCGATCACCAACATCACCGATGCCAATGGCTTTTATTTGTTTGACGGGCTGATCAGCACCGGTAATTACACGGTGGCGGTGCTGACCAATACGCTGCCCGGTTCCGGTATTGGTTCCACCAACACCTTTGACTGGGACGGCAATAAGAATAACTCAACCACCATCAGCAATTTTAATCCTGCCGCCACGAACGGGCTGGATGAAATCCGCTTTGTGGACTTTGGCTACTGGGTGCGCACGACGATTGAGGGCACCATCTGGCACGATTACAACCGCAACGCAACCAACTATCCGGACGCGGGCGAGGAGTGGCTGACCAATGTGACGGTGTATCTCTACGCCAGCACCAATCTAGTGTCGCCGATCGCGACGAACAGGACTTCGACCAGCGGCTACTTCCAGTTCTTTGGGAGTTATTCGGGGGCCTACGTTGTTGTTGTCGCCACCAATACCGGCATGATGACCAACAGCACCTGGATCCAGTCGTTTGATACCGATGGCACGAACACCGCCAATCAGGCAACCGTTACGGTTACTCTTGGCGGTTATGGCCGGACGGACTACAGCTATTACCGCATCAGCAATTTTGACCTCGGCGATACACTATTTTATGACTGGGACGGAAACGGAGTGCAGAGCAACGCCTTTGAAGAGGGGGTCCGGAATGTCACCGTCAGTTTGTACGAGGACATCAACAGCAACGGGGTGGTTGATATTGCAAGCGACGCATTCATCAGGAGTACGTCCACGGACTCAAACGGGTATTATCTGTTCACCGGCCTGTTCACCAATACGTATCTGGTTATAGTGGATCAGTCTGACCCGGACTTTCCGTCCAGCGTGATTCCAACCGCCGACCCGTGGGGCGCGCTCGATGGACGCAGTGTGGTTTATCTGACGGCTACGAATCTGTTGCAGGATTTCGGCTGGCAGCCGTATGGTAGCGGTATCATCGGCGACACCGTTTGGCGTGATCTGAACGGCGACGGTGTGCAGAGCGGGGCGCAGGAAGCCGGTATTTCGAATATCACGGTCCAGCTCTATACTGACATCAACGGCGACGGAACCTATGTGCTGCTGCGAACAACCAATACGTCCTCAACAGGCTACTACGCGTTTACGAGTCTGCCAGCGGGCAGCTATCTCGTGAACGTGGACACGACAGACGCAGACCTGCCCAATGATACGTTCGGAGTCAATTATCGTCCTACGACGGTCACGAATTATGTTGTCGCGCTGTCCGGCGGACAGTCGTCGCTGACCAACGATTTCGGATTCGCGCCGAGGAGCGCGGTCGGCGATACGATTTTCTGGGATGCCAATGAGAACGGAATACAGGATTATAGCGAAGGCGGCATTCCGGGCATTACGCTCAATCTTTATAATACGAATGGAACCCTGATCGCCACGACGAACACGGATGCGAACGGAAAATATTTTTTCGCCGCGCTGCTTCCCGATACGTATACGGTTTCGGTTGTTTATACCGGTGTGCTGAGCGGCACATATCTCTCATCCGATCCGGATTCAAACGGCTATCCATACAACGATCCGCTCGCCGAAGGCTATGACGGGCAGACTACCGTTACTCTGACTCGCGGGCAGAATTTTATGGGCGCCGATTTCGGTTATATCCCGCCGGGCGGGGCGATCGGCGACCTGCTCTGGATTGACTTCAACGCCAACGGCGTGCTCGACAGCGGTGAAAACGGTATTCCGTTTGTGACCGTTCGGCTCTACACCAACGGAACGCTGCTGGCGGAAACCGCCACCGATTCCGACGGATATTACATTTTCTACGGACTGGCCGACACAACCTACCGCGTGGTGGTGGACACCTCGAGTAATTTCCCGTCCGGGCTGAGTCAGAGTTATGATGCCGACGGTACGAAAGATAATCAGACAACGAATATCGTTCTGACCGGCGGAACGGTTGTGAAGATTGGCGGGACAACTCAGACCAATGGCAATCTGAATGTGGACTTTGGCTACCGCTATATCGGCACCAACTGGCTCAGCGGAACCGTCGGGCTGGATGCCACACCGGTGGATGGCGTTTTGAACGGAACCAATACAAGCGGCGTTGCAACCAATGAATCCGCGTTCAGCGGAGTTTCGATCTACGCCTATCTCTGGATGGACAACGGGAACAGCGTGGTGGACTCCGGCGAGACCATTCTGGTGAACACGACGACGACGGATATCAACGGTGATTATTCCTTTACGAACCTGCCTTTGAGCAGTGCGACTAATTATTACATTGTCTCGCTGACCGCACCCATATCGGGTCTGGACCTCACCACCACCACAAACAGTACGGGGGCCGCCGTGCTGGTCGAGACGTTGAACCCGCAGGGATATACGGTTTCGGCTTATCAGGCGTTTCCTGTTGCTTCCGTCATAACCCGTGTGGACTTTGCTTTTATTTCAGTGGCCACTCTTGACTTCGGCGATCTGCCCCATAGTTACAGCACGCTGCTGACCAGTGGCGCGCGACACACCGTCAAGATCGTTCCCGATCTTTACCTCGGTACGAACGTGACGACGGAAAGCAACGGACAGCCCTCGACGGGTGCCGATGCAGACACGGGAGATGACGGGCTGTCTGTCGTCGGCGTGTGGCAGGATGGAACCGGCGGAGGTACCGTGAAGGTTCGTGTCGGCCAAGGTTCAGGTTATCTGGTCGGGTTTATTGATTTCAGTCAGGACGGTTCCTTTAATTCGGCATCCGAGGTGGTGATTACTCAGGCGGTTTCCAGTGTTGGCGGACCGGCCTCCAATGGACTTTATACGTTCACGTTTAATGTTCCGGCAGGAACGCTGTCGCTGACCAATACGACCGTGCTGTACAGTCGCCTTCGTCTGTTCCCGTCCGTTCCGGTGTTCCCGACGCTGGCTTATCAGGGTGCGGCTGACAACGGGGAAGTGGAAGATTATCGCCTTAGCTTTAATGTCATCGCCGGTACGGTTTACATGGACGCTGACATCAACAACGCCTTTTCGGGCGGTGACAGCACGCTAGCGGGCGTGATCGTTACACTGTACGACGATCAGACCAATCTGCTCGCTTCAACCGTGGCGAATATCAATGGCTATTATAATTTTATCGGTCTGACGAACGGCAACTACCATGTTCAAATGACAGTGCCGACCAACTCTAACGCGATTCTGGATGCGGACGGTGCCGGTAACGGCAACAGCCGGATTGACGTAACGCTGCTCAATTCAAGCGCGCTGCAACGCGACTTCCTGCTCGATACCAATGCGTCCCGCGCCTCCATCAGCGGCACGGTGTACGAAGATGACGGATATGGCGTCAGCGGGAACGGAGACTTCACCGGACCCGATGCGGCGATTCCCGGTGTGGTGGTAACGCTCTATCGCGACATTGACGGCGACGGCATAGCGGACCCGAACGAGGAAGTGACCTCAACCATAACGGATATTTCAGGCGACTATTCGTTCGCCAATCTGCCGAACGGTAATTATCTGGTGGTCATGACCACGCCGTCAGGCGCAACCAGCATTACCGATATAGACGGCAACGGGAACGGCAGCAGTCAAATCGCCGTGGCATTGGCCGGTTCCAACGTGATTGGCCGGGACTTTTTGGTCGACGGTGCGGAGCAGTATGTGTCGCTGAGCGGACTGGTGTGGTATGATGCCAGCCGCAACGGTGTGCGCGGTACGACAGAGACCAACTATTTCTCAGACATCACGGTGTATCTCTATGATGCCGCCACCAATCTTGTAAAAACATCCACCACCGGCGTGGCCGGGGCCTACAGCTTTACTAACGTCCTGCCCGGAACCTATTTCGTACGGTTTGTTCTGACGAATGCCGATCCGGCGCTCGAAATTTCGGCGGCGAATCAGGGAACTAATACGACCGTCAATAGCGATGTCATCAATGGTTCGATCGACACCTTTGGGGATACCGCGCTGCTGACGCTGCTGGTGGGTCTGAATACAGAACATATTGACCTTGGCTTGCAGCCGCAGTCGTCCACGCGAGCTGATATCGCCGATGTGCGCGGTGAATGGCGCGGCGCCGGTGGTTATGTCGTCTGGCAGACCGATTCTGAGTGGGGCACTGCGGGCTTCTTTATTTACCGGATTGATCCGGAGACCGGCACTGAAACGCTTCTTAACAGCCGTTTGGTTGCATCGGCATTCAGTACAGCCGGGTCATTGTATGAGTTGCAGGATCCGCAGGCGGTTCAAAACGGAACGGGCATCTACCGGATTGAAGAAGTTGAGGTCACAGGCGGTCTGCGGGATCTCGGCACGCATGAAGTGCAGTTCACAATTCCGCCGCCGGTCATGCCGGCATTCAAAGCGGCTTTTGCCGCGCTGGCCGATGAGCCGGTTACCGGTCCCGCCTTGGGATCGGGGCAGACTCTGTCGCCGGTGCTGAAAGTTTTTGTTCGTAACGAGGGCCTCTACGGAGTCAGCCTGCAGTCCATCGCCGCCGGTACGGGCCGCTCGCTGGAAGAAGTTCAGGAGCTGGCCGGATCCGGCTCGCTGAACGTCAGCGCGCAGGGTGAAACGGTTCCGGTCTGGTTTGATGTGACGAACGCGCGCCTTGTTTTCTACGGAAACCCGTCGACCAACTGGTACGCGAAGGATGCGGCTTATCTGATAGAGGAAGGGACGGGGCTTGCAATGGCACGCCGCACGCCGAACGCGGCTTCCGGTGAAACGGTGCTTCCGGCGCAGATCCGCTTTGAACAGAATCGTTACGCGCTCGAATCCGCATTGACCCGCCCAGAGGATTTCTATTACTGGGATTATATAGTCAGCGGTAATGAGACGATGGGGCAGCGCAACTTTGCGGTCAATATGAGCGGCTTCTCGGGCGACAACGCCGTGTTGACCGTTCGCCTGCAGGGCTGGTCGGATACCCAAAATAATCCAGATCATCTGGCAGAGTTCTACTGGAATGGAAATGCAGCCGGTTTCATCCTCTTCGATGGTCAGGAGGTTGCGGATGCCGTGCTGACGATTCCCGGCGCAACGGTGCTGAACGGAACGAACACGCTGACGGTTAATGGCGTTCTGCAACCCGGACGTTCACATAGTTTCTTTGTGGTTGACCGGATTGATGCCGCGTTTAACCGTACGGTGTCTCCAGTGACGGATGGAACGGCGAGTTTCCGTGCTGGCGGTGCGGCCTCGGTTTCCGCCGCCGCTTTCACTGCTCCGCTGGCGGTTGCGCTGGATGAAACAGGTACGCCGGTGCTGATCGCCGATGAGAATGGTGAACTGACTTCCAAGGCTTGGAATGTTCTCTCAGAAAACGAACGCTTTGCGGTGATTGAGTCCGCCGGAGTTCCAATGCTTGGAACCGCTCCAGCCACAGCGGATGCCTGGTTTATGTCTGCGACCAACCGGGTGGACTATCTGGTGATCGTTTCCCGCGCTCTGGCTTCGGCGGCGCAACCGCTGGCCGACTACCGCACCGGACAGGGACTGCGCACGGGCGTGGCAATTTTTGAAGATATCTGCGATCTGATGACGCATGGTCTGCGTACGCCGGAAGCGATTCCGGCGCTGCTCAACTATGCGCGCAATACGTGGACAGAATCTCCGTGGATGGTGGTGCTGGCCGGGTGCGGAAACTTTGACTATCTGGGCGCTTTGAGCAACGAGGTCAATCATCTGCCGCCGATGCTGATTGATACCCTCGACGGACTTTTCGCGGCAGACGGACTGTTGACCGATCTGAACGGCGATGACCGGTCTGATATTCCGGTCGGACGTCTGCCCGCGCTGACGGCGGCTGAACTGACCATTATGATTGATAAGATCAAGGCATACGAAGTCGGCTTCGGTTCAGATTGGCAGAACGGACTGGTTTTTGCCGCTGATACAAATGATGCGGCGGGGAATTTTTCTGCCGTTAATGCACAGCTCGCGGCGCTGGGCGGCACGGAATATCCGGCGGAACAGATTGATTTAAACACGACGGCTTTAACGCTTGCACGAAGCAGACTTCTGGCGCGCATTCAGGGCGGCGCCGGTTTTGTACACTACACGGGGCACGGCGGAGTCAGCGCGTGGAGTTCGAAGAATCTTTTAAAAGCGACGGATATCAGCACATTGAACAACTCCACCCGTCCGACGCTGGTGGTGGCACTGAGCTGTCTGGTGGGTCGCTATGAATCGCCAGCCATCAATGGAATGGGTGAGTTGCTGATGAGAAAAGCTGGCGGCGGAGCCGTTGCCGTCTGGAGTCCGTCCGGACTTTCCCGCAATGCACCAGCGTCCGAATTGGGCGAGGCGTTTTATAACGCCGTTTTAAAGAATGGATCAGGTACGCTCGGTCTGGCGATTTTGCAGTCCCGCTCCGCTGTTCCGGACAGTCTGTTTACGCGGGACACCTATGCAATGTACAACCTGCTCGGCGATCCGGCGTTGCGCATTGCCGGCAATACCGGCGGACAGTCGGGGGATGCAACCTTTGAGCAGTGGCGCTGGCAGCGGTTTACTCCGGTCGAGCTGGCTGATCCGGAGTTCAGCGGTAGCGCCGCAGATCCAAACGGAAACGGCCGGAAAAATATACTTGAATACGCTATTGGTGAATATCCGGTTGGCGAAGGAACGGGATGGTCTGGTTTGGGTCGGGCGGATAATCTCTCCGACGACGAAAAGCGCGTCAACATCCACTGGAAGCAGCGCCGGCTGGCTGGTGGATTGGAATACCAGATTCTGGTGTCGTCCAATCTGTTTGACTGGGTTCCTGCGCCGACCGCAATGGAAGTCCTTTCAAAACGTAATCTTCCCGACGGTGAGATGGAACAGGTGGATGCCGCGATACCGTTCGAAAAAGATTCGTTATTTATCAAACTGAATGTGATTAAAAAATGACCGACTGCAAAACAACATACCGTCCTTCGGGGCGTGTGGTGATCCGAAAAATAGGCGGCGATCACCTGCTGGTGCCGGTTTCCGGCAGCGCAGCCGGTGAGAATGTGATCTTTCCGGCCAACCGGACCGCTGTTTTTGTCTGGGAGCGGCTCACGGGCGGAAAAACGGTGGGTGAAACAGCGCGTGAGTTGGCGGAGACGTTTGATGTGAATTTCGATACCGGACTGGCTGACTGCGAAGAGATTGCGCAGGCTTTTGTGGATCAGAAACTTTTAGAGAAAATGCTGAACAGCTGAAATAGGGAAAGGCTGAAGTGGTCGTGTCTAAATTTTCAGTAGTTCAGTATTTCAGAGTTTTAAAAGATGTTTTCTAAACAAACAGATGCCGCTTCGGTGGAGTGGACGCTCGGCTTTCGCGCGCGCGCCCATCAAAAGAGGATTCCGATCACAGCGACGCTGGAGCTGACCTCCCGGTGCAACCTGCGCTGCCAGCACTGCTACCTCGGCAGTCAGGATGTGCAGCATGCCCGGCAAGATGAAGAGCGGGCAACGGAGGCGGTCAAGGCTTCGCTGCGGGAGTGGGCGGAGGCGGGCTGTTTGTATCTGCTGATCACCGGTGGCGACCCTATGATGCGAACGGATTTTGCCGGGATTTACCGGACCGCTTGCGAGCTGGGAATGGTGGTGACGGTATTCTGTGATGGAATTCTGGTCGATGATTTGATTCTGCAACTGTTTGACGAACTCCCGCCGCGCAAAGTGGAAATCAGTATTTACGGTGCCACAGCGGAAACATACGAGCTGATCACGCAGGTTCCCCGTTCACATGCGGCGGCCTGGGCGGGTATTCATGCGCTGCATCGTCAGGGCGTGCGGGTTGGTTTAAAAACGGTTTTAATGACGCTGAACGAGCATGAGCTCGACGACATGGAGGCGCAGGCCCGTGCACTGGGAATGCCTTTCCGCTACGATGCCGCCGTGTTTCCCTGTCTGCCGGTCCATTCGAATGAGCCGCTGAACCTGCGGGTTGCTCCTGAGACGGTTGTGGCGCATGACTTGGCTACCCCTGAGCGGCGCAGACAGTGGCTTGACAAGATCGAGCAGGCGGATGCGCTGCCGGCGGATGACCGGCTGTACACATGCAGTGCGGGTGCCACCGGGTTTTATGCCGACCCGTTCGGGAATTTGGCACCGTGTCTTATGACACCCCACTATCAAAGCAGACCGGACGGACGATCATTTAACGAGGTATGGACAACGGATTTGCGTGTGATCCGGGAAAAACGAAAGACCTTGAAATCGTCGTGCTTAAACGGCAGGTTGCGTGGGGCTTGCAGTCATTGCCCGGCAATGAATTATCTGGAAACCGGAGACGAAGAACGGGAGTCGGATTATATTCAGGAGACGACCCGTTTGCGTTATGAGACGGCTTTAAAAAGGAAGTGCATGAACGATGAATAACAACCTTATTATCAATAACGATCCGGAATCTGTGCTGGACAGGCTGTATTATGAGAAGCCGTCTTTTCAGAGGATTGAGCTGGCGATCGACGAAACCCTTTCTTCGGGGTGCAAGTTAGGTTCAAATTCCGCCTGTGTCGGGCCGCCGACTATCGCGTTTGAGGGAGGCTCCTGATAAAATGGATGGGGTTCTAAAGATCGGACCGGTTCAATGGCAGCTCCACTTCCCAGAGGGAGGAGGATTGTCGTATTCTGATCCGGCCTATGTTGGATTCTGGAGTGAGGGCGTAGCCGTAGCCTCGTCACTCCCATTGGTTTCTCTTCCGGTGTCTATTCGCCGCGAAGCACGGCAGATTCCTGCTGGCCAACCGCTTTATCAAGGCGGTAAAAACTGGGCGATGTGGGAAGAGGGACGCGATCTGATTTTCTGTTCAGGGTTCTATGAGAAGCCCGCCGCCCGTTTCTACTGCCGCCTGAATCGCGAATCCGGGTTGGTGAACTTATTTTTGGATCCGGATCAAGAGGGCGCAGATCCCGCGCCGTATGAGTCTCCGTTACGTTATCCGATAGATCAGATTTTATCCTGGGGTCTGCTGGCGAAGTGCGGCGGACTGATTCTTCATTCCGCAGTCGCCGTGAAAGACGGAGTCGGCTGGGTATTTTCCGGCCGCAGCGGCGCGGGAAAATCAACAATTTCTGAGCTGTGTCATCAGGCGGGCTGGCGCATTTTGAATGACGATCGGGTGATGGTTTTTAAACGCGGAGGCACATGGAAGGTTGCCGGAACTCCGTGGCACGGCTCCGGACGGTTTTCCGAAGCGGATGAGGTTCCTCTGGGAGGCGTTTTCTTCATCGAAAAATCAGGCGGCGAGCAGATCGTTCACCTGACAGCGGCGGACGCCCGGTTCGCTCTACTGGATGTCGCCGCAGTTCCCTGGTTTGAAGATGAATGGGCGCAGAGCGCGCTGGACGCGGCAGACCGGTTCACTCGCGAAGCGCTGTTTCATCGCTTTTATTTCAGCAGGAATTCTTCGGCCGTTCAGGCCTTGGAACAGTTTTGCGATCAGCAGTCAGGAGTTGCGGCATGAATACCATGCAGCCGACCCCATATCAGACGGCGCAACGGCCTCGCCCAGTAGCGGAGAAGTCCCAGCTTGCGCGAAGTTCGGGAAGCCAGCGAAACCGGGTGCCCGGTGCGCTGAACGCACACGGCCGCACCGATGATATCGCATTCGCCCATCCGGTCGTGGCCCTGCAGAGACGCATCGCCGGCAAAAATCAGCGAGCCGGAGGTCCGGTGAACCAGCCGGTGGAGAACTGGCCGTCCGTTTTTCAGATAAAGAAGAACAGCGCCGGGCCGGAGATCCTGCGGATGGACCGGGCGAACGCGCACGGTTTCGCCGTCACGGATTGCCGGGGTCATGCTCGGGCCGAAGGCTTTAAAACAAACTGGAATGCCTTGCCGCAAGAGATCAATCACCGTTCCGGCGGCATCCATCGGACGTATTTTTTCTGGATGGAGTCCCTTCGACATCCCGATCACTTTTACACAGGAAAGGCGCAAAAGCGATGAACAAAAAAAGAAGCATGAGCCGGAGCCGGTACCCAGCTGCCGTTTTCATTTTGATGTCGCTGTCGGGAGCTTTGAGCTTTGCCGCCGCTCCGCGTTCTGGCGAGGCGGTGGTGGTCGCGACGGCCGGTAAAATTCAGACCCGCGTTTTTACCGGTCCGGTTCACGAGGGGCGCACGGAGGTGCAGGGTTTGTCTGAGGGACAATCCATCGGTGAGGCGAGTCGTGTGATCTCTGGCAAAAACGGCCGGGCTTGCATGGTTCTTACGCCAGGGGCGGTTCTGTGTATTGCGCCCGAAACCGAATTAACCTTTCAGCAACTTCGCCATACGGCGGATGGGTTGCCCAAGAGCGAAGAGGATGTCATTCGACGCATCTATATTGAGTTGCACAAGGGACGCATTTTGATTCATGCCGGCGTGCCGACGCCGACGCTCGACATCCGGGTTCGCGTGGATGCCGGAGAAATTGAAGCCAGCGGCGGAACGTTTGTGGCGGCCCAGACCGGCAAGGGCGAATGGGCGGTGATCAACGAGGAGCACGGGAATTCGGTGACCCCGAAGAAGGCCTCACGCGCCGAGGTTCCGGAAGGAAAGGCATTCAAGCTCGCCTTACTGGAGAACGGGCAGACGACGTTTGCGGAGGAGTCGAGTTTGCTCGAGTCGCCCGCGCGACAGTTTGAAATCTGCAACTGCTTTTTTGATGATCTGGAGACCTATATTAAGGATCCCGGCAGTCTCGACCGTCCCGGTTTGAATCAGTACATCGGAGAGATGAAGGGGGGCGGGTTTATCGGTTCAGAAGACAGCGTGCTGGAGGTCAGTCCCTTTAAGCTCACCGTGGTCAAAAGCGAAAAGAGCATTCCGCCGACACCGGGACAGTCAGGAACGCATACCCGCTGGGACGGGGATCGTATACGGAGGTGGTATGATAATCTCGGGGTGGTTAAAGGGGTAAATTATATTCCGCGCAATGCAGTGAACTCGATTGATATGTGGCAGGAGGAAACCTTTGATCCGGATCTGATTGATGAAGAGCTCGGATGGGCCCGCAAGGCGGGCTATACGACGCTGCGGGTGCAACTTCAGTATGTCGCCTGGAAGGAAGATCCAAAGGGGTTTATGGAACGGCTCGAGAAATTCCTGGATCTGGCCGCCCAGAATACGTTGAAGGTGGTTCCGGTTCTGTTTGACGATAAGAATTTTGCAAACACAGATCCCGTCGCAGGGCCTCAGCCGGAGCCGATTCCCGGAAAGAATAATGCCCGCTGGGTACCCAGTCCCGGCCCCTTGGCCGTCAAAGACCAATCCACATGGCCGTCTTTGGAGAGGTATATTCGGGACGTGATGGATCAGTATAAGAAGGACGACCGGGTCGTCTATTGGGATTTATATAACCGGGCTGGCGACAGCGAGATGGGGGAAGGGACTCTTCCGCTGATGAATCAGGTGTTTAACTGGGCCCGTGATATTGATCCCAGCCAGCCGCTGGCCGTGCCTGCCTGGACCAAGCCCAACAGCGCCATGACGGTTCAGCAGCTCGAACGGTCGGATATTATCACCTTCCAGAGTTTCGAAAGCGCGGGGCAGATCGAGGCCCTTCTGCCGCTGTTGCAACGCTACGACCGTCCGATTATTTGTTCGGACTGGCTGATGCGTCAGCGCGACAACGATTTTGAAAAAGTTCTTCCCTTATTTTCGGTTCACCGGGTCGGCTGGTTTAACCGAGGTCTGGTGAGCGGCAAAACGCAGGAATGGATTCAGCAGGAGCAATACCGTTCGGCAGACCGTCCTGATCTGTGGCAGCACGATGTTCTGAAGTCCGATGGAAAAGCATACGATGACAAGGAAATCGAACTGATTCAGCAGTTCCGGTTTCTGGATAGAAATTAACGAACGGGTTTATCCATGCCTTTAAAAATAAAACATTTTATTATAGCCGGGCTGATGTATATGCTCGCAGAGCAAGCCGCCGCCCGTCCTGACTACTATACCTCCGGATTTTACACGAGGGGGACTGATTCGGCTCTTTATATGGATCAGGGCGGAGTTTTAGATCCGTTCTATATTCCCATGCAGGAGTGGGCTTTCCTTCCCCGCGTGACGCTGGCCTATAAGCAGGATGATGATTTTTTTATGACCCAAGGGGATGGCGAGCCGCGCTCGGCACTCAATCTGATTCCAGGGGCCATGTTGATGTATGGACGTCCCGATCATAATCATCTGTATACGGATGTCGGGGTTGCCATTCCGGTGACGGAGTCGGGGGGGGCTGATACCGGGAATGCTTACTTTATAACCGCAGGGGGCGTGAAGCATACCGGGATGAGTCAGGTTTATGGACGGGTTGGGCATCGCCGCACAGAGAGCGATGACGTGGTCGTCGGCGGTCGGGTTGTGGAGCAGGATTATACGGGTGATATGGGTGTGGAGCGCCGCATATCCACCAAGACCAGCCTGGGAGCTAACGGCTCGGTGGAGCTTCATGATTACGGCAGCGGTGAGTATCTAAATTATAACCGGTACTACGGTGCAGGCCGCTTTTACCACCGAATGACCGAGAAAAGTGAGTGGTTTTTGCAGGGCGGGGCCGGGAGGGATGATTTGGATGAAGAACTGGCCGGCGTTTACAGTGATGCCACGTTTTATGATCTCTCGGTGGGTTTGCGTGGGAAACCGTCTCCGAAAACGGCTGTGTCGGGACGGACAGGATACCGCTGGAGAACTTATGATGACACCTCGATTTCAGATCGATCCAGTTGGATTGCCAGTATCGGGGCTGAAGCCACGCCGTTCGGGTTTTCCAAATTTTATACAGAGCTACTGTCTGATATTCGTCCGGATATCAACAAATCGGGCGATAGCGTGATTGATAAGCGGTGGACGGCCGGGGTTAACCGCAGACTTTTTACGGAACGGTTGAGAGGCGACGCATCGATCCTTTTCGGTAACGCGGAAGAAAACCGCCCCGGAGGATCCAGTGATTATGACTATTGGGGCTTTTCATTGGGGCTGGATTATTGGGCCCGTCGGAATCTTTCTTTTGGCGCAGGCTATTCCTACACAGAAAGGCTGAGCACAGAAGGAAGTACATCCGATTACGAATCCGGCCAGTTCATGCTGCGGATGAGCTGGAATTATTAGCCTAAATACAGAAATGAACGAACCACTGATCTTCACTAATTCACACTAATCGCCAATAAAATCAAATAGATCTCGTTTTGCGCAGGAGATCGGTTCAAGGCACCCAAAGGATGAGAGGCTTATAATTTGTAACCCATTTCCCATTAGTGGTTATCAGTGAAAATTAGTGGTTCCATTTTCCTTCTTAGGATTAGCCGTGAGAGGCTTCCGTTTGTTTTCTTGTTTACGGAGTCCATCGTCATGTATCCTCGCCCGGTGAAATCAGTAAAAAACAGTGGAAGGGTTCTGGCCGCGCTGCTGATTTTAATCGGTTGCGGATGCTCAGGGGTGAAGGCTCCTGCGGGTGGGAATTCGTCCGATTTGGCAGGGACAAAGGACTATCGCTTGCAGTCCGGCGATCAAGTGGATTTACAGATTTACCGCGAGCCGCAGCTTTCCGGGATATTCCGCGTGGATGGCTCTGGCGCATTGCGTCACCCGCTGTTAGGCACGTTTCCAGCAGCTGGACTGAGCGCAGGCGAGCTGGAACAGGGGCTAACGGAAACCCTGAGTGAAAAGTATCTGGTGAACCCAAAGGTTATGGTTTCGATTGTTTCAGCCCAGAGTTCTCATGTGGTGATTCTCGGCGAGGTCAAGACGCCCGGCGTGCATCCTGTTCCCTTTGGTGAATCCATCACTCTATTGCAGGCGATTGCTCAAGCTGGCGGGTTCACGCCGCTGGCGCGAGTGAACTCGGTGACAGTCACCCGCACGGTGGACGGCAAAGAGACCTCGATTCGGGTTCGTGTTTCCAGAATGATTGCTGGCGAAGAGCCGGATATGCCTTTGAAACCGAACGATGTGATTATGGTTCCTCAAATTATATTCT
>JFJP01001222.1_pt1 | contig 22704 bp, 18 predicted proteins | sample 431651 | NCBI WGS metagenome assembly JFJP01 (sample SAMN02602958, study PRJNA72255) | Microbial mat metagenome, whole genome shotgun sequencing project. | biome: fresh water; feature: sink hole; material: water; isolation source: purple microbial (photo- and chemosynthetic) mats found in...
AGATGCTGCCAAAAGAATCACAGATGCTATTGGTATAGGTCGTATTGGTAATAGAATTTATGAAAAGATAGTTCAAGGTGCTAAATATGGTAATCAAAATAAGTTATTTTATTACAGTAATGAATTCTTATACCACAATGCAAATAAAATTGTTGAGGTTAGAGATAGAAGTGAATTAGAACCATCATTCAAAAAAATTGAAAACATTACTCCTGAAGAAATTCAAAAAGCATTAATCGATACTATTGCTATGGCCTTTTCTTTACCCAAAGAAGAAGCAATTTCCGAAGCTTTATCTTCAATGGGATTTAATCGAGCCACCGAAAAGGCTAGTACGATTGTTGGTGCTGAGATAAACAAATTATTCAAAGAGAAAAAAATAAAACTAGAAGATAATCGAATAGTTCTAAATGGATAATAAAGCTAAAAAAAATGTTTTTTCGAAGCTACAATTTGTTTATAAATTTGGGGATTTAGACAAATTTGTTGAAATACTTCAAGTGGTAAATTAAATTGTGGGGAATAGCGCACTTGAAAATTCAACTAAATTATAGAACTTAACATCTATATGTGTTCAGTAAGTGCTTCTTTAGAAAATATAGATTGTACAACCTACCTTGAAAAAATTTAGGAAAGCGTTCAAGAAATCGGCATCCACCTATCCTACCATTTCGAAAACCTGCACGATAAAAACATCTAGACAGACAACCGATGGAAAATAACTTTAGGCAAAGGACTCGACATTTTTGAAAAATCAGAAAACCGTTTCAGTGCCGCTGATATTGAACAAAAGAGAAGAAAATACAAGGCTTGTGAGATAACGTATTTGAGATTGTAAAAAAAAAATTATAAATCCACCCTAATAAAGGTTTGAATCTTAATTGATTCAAACCTTTTTTGTTTCAATAACTTTTTTACTGACAACACCCTAAGTATAAGTTAGTACACCCGCAAGTTGTTTTTCAATCTTACTTTTATAAAAAATTAGAACCTTAAAACTTAAAATAATGATAGCAAAAGACATCACTTGGGACGTAGATTTCGAAGTAACTCCAGAAATCGACGTTGTTGATCCTCAGATTTCAATTGTAAGTACAATTACCGAGCCAAAAACTGCAGAACCATCAAACCCTGTTGTAAACCCTTTTTTTAAGAGCAATAATCCATACTATTATAGATGGGCTCAAATTTTAACCAATAATATAAAATAATTAACCACCCAATTAAATAAAAAGATCATGAAAAATTTCATTTACTCTCGGTTACTCGGTTTAGATTTAAAAGCATTAGATTTAAGTAGTGCAAAAACCAAAAGGAACTATCTTAATTTAGGATATTCACTAATATTCGTAGCACTTCTTTCGATTGCTAGCGGAGTCAAAATAATGTCCCTTTTCACAAGTAACACACTTCTTTTGGCTCTTGGAGGCATGATCACTTTTGGCATTGTATTTTTCATGGATTACCTATTAGTTTCTTCTTCAACAAATTTATTAGGAGGATTAACTCGGTTCTTATTTGGAGTTTTAAACTCTGTTGTATCGGCAACTTGCTTACTGTTATTAATAAATAATACCGACATAGAAGATTACAAAGAATCCATAAATAAAAATCAAATGACTGCATTAAAGAACGATTATGAAACAGGATATAAGGATCGTTACAAAGTCTACAACGAACAAGTTAATGATAACGAAAATTATAGAAAAACTATTGTAGAACCGGAAGCTTTAAATGGTTATGCTGGGAAAGTGCATGAAATGAAGAATGCACCTTACTTGTTAAGAAAAACCGAATTACTAACAATCAAAAAAGAGCTAGACTCGGTTGAAAATAGTAGTTTTAGAAAAGGGTATCAAGAGGAATTAGATAAACTTAACACGCAAGAAAAAATGGGGCTATTTGAGCAAATAGATATTTTGTTCTCAAAAGTAATTCCTCAATCTAAAAGCTCAATAGTCTTTGGATTCATCATCGTAACCTTACTTCTTATATTAGAGTTATCAGTTTTAATTTTTAAATATTCCATTTCAAAAGAGAATGATTATGATCGTTGGGTTATAAAATTGGATGGTATAAAATCAGGAAAAAATACTGAAGATATCAATAATGACATTCAATTAGAAAAAATTCAGCGTGAATTAAATAAAAAGAAAGAAGAAATCATTTTTAAAACTGATTTTCAAGCTGAATTAGTTGCTATGAAACAAGGTATAGAAGAAATTAACAAAGATGAAAACTTGCCAAATTTAGATGGTTCATTGATTGAACGAGAATTAAATGACATATTGGCTGAAATTGATAGCGAAATTGCTTCGGCTATTAAAAATGTAGTCAATACTGTAACAGATAATAAAACACAAGATAAAACTATCAAAGACGATACCTCAACTGAAAACACAATTGTAAATCCCAACCCCTCTTTCTATAATATCTTTTATCTCAGTCAACCAATGAAGACACTGTGCGATAATTTAATGAGAAAATGCAATGGTAATAAATTAACTTTTACGAAACAGTTGTTTGATTGGGCTGATACCAATATAGTATATCAAAATGGTCATGATTTAGAACATTATAAAACCGCAAGAGAGGTATTTAACTCAAAATCAGGTATTTGTGGCGAAATGGCTATCTTTTTTAACGCATGCTGCAAATATGTAGGTATTGAGGCTCATTACACCCACATAGACGTAGACAATATTGGACAACAAGTCAATCATGCGTGCAGTTATGTTAAAATCGATAATGAATCATTTTTAATAGATATAGCCTATCATTCATACAAAATTGCCCATCAAAAATGGGAAGTTGTAACTAATGAAGCTTTAATTAATAACATGATTAACTGGAATAAGTAATGTATTCTACTGAAGTATACAGAGCATTCAAGAACGAACTTGAATGCTCTACAAACTGTAAGGTAATAATAGACAAATATATTGTCATTTGTTTCACAAAAATTAAGCATCAAAATACAGAAATTCAAAATGCTTTTAGTTCTATTAGGGATAAAAAATTTCTAGAAAAATTGAAAAACGAAAAAAACGAACTTGAGTGTTTTTTGTCTGAACTACTGCTTACAAGTCCAAACATAACTAATGATGAAGCAATAGCACAATTTATTGACAATAAAAACAATCCGTTTCTAATTGACATTTAGGTTTAGTATTTAGTACACCTGTTTTAATTCCAAATACTTGAAATTCGCACATAATTTAAATTCAAAAACATGAAAAAATTAATTTACAATAAAAGAACGTATCAATTCATACTATTATTGGCAAGCACTTTTGCAATAATTTTTATGGTTAAATTATTTTTCTTTTCGAATGCCTACCTTAAAATTAAGTGCGAGGGTATCATTTTAGATAAAAGCAGAGAGTACGTTTTGACAAATGAATTTATAGGCAAAAAGTATAATCGTCAGGATAATAAAATACTATTAGAATCCCCCAAAAATTTTGGCTATATGCCAAATTATTTGGGGAAACTCTATTTTGATGAAAAAGCTAATTATTGGGTTTTAAAATTATCAGATTCTATTCAAAATAAAAATCATATTAATAAAGTCCTGCCATTTGTAAGAAAATCAGAAAAAAATGGAGATGATTATGAGTACTTTTCACCCAGCCAAAAAATCAATTTTCAAGATTTAGAAAATGGCATCGTTATCAACCGTTTTGGCGGCACTACTCAAGATAGAATTGAATTAAAAATATTTAAAGAAGCTGATTTATTTGTCTTAAAGTTTGATACCGAAGCAATAAATAGAGAATATAAATTAAAAAAATACAAACAAGAGGTCAGTATTCTTTTCAACTCTAAAACAAGGCTATCCGATTATAATTTTTATTTTGAAAAAACCTCTAAGTTGCAACAAGAGCATCAACTAAAAATTACAACTGAGGCTTTTGGCTATCGCTGTTTTGATGAAAATGAGAATGAAATCAAAGAAGATAAATTTGCTATTGGCAACGCTTTGTTTTCGATAAAACCAATTATTTCTTTTTGGGAGCAAATTATATTTATTTTCTTATTATTTCAAGCAATTTGGTTTTCTATATTTTTAATTTCAAAATTGTATCAAAAAGAAAACCCAATTAAAAAAAGCTTACTTTTAGTTCGGCTTTTAATGAATCAATTAGTAATTATAGGGCTTCCGTTGTTTATGATAACCTTTGACTATCATGAAAATTGGAGAAAATTTTTGCTTATTATTTTATTTATAATTTTTAATGTATGGAGTAATGACTTCTTAAAAAGGTTCTTAAAAAACCCATTGATTGAAACCACATATTTAAAATTCAATAAGTTCATTTTAAACAATTCTTTCTACATATTTTTGAATCAATTATTTAAAAACCAAATAGTTGCAATCCAAAATGTAAAATGGAATGAAAAATGGAATTTTTTCCTCGGCATTGTTTTTTTCCTCTCAGCATTTATTGTATTTGCTTTTTGTAATAGAAATGAACGCATCTTTGGCGCACCTGCACTACATTTTCAAAAGTTAATCATAATAATTGCTTATGTAATTTTCTCATCTAAATCTTGGGAAGTTGCGAGGAACTATATTAACTCAAAATTTCAATCCTATACATTCCACAAATTATATAATTATATCCCGTTACAACTGGAAGCTAAAAACGTATTAATTCTTTTATTATCAGCAATATTGAGTATTGCAAGTAAGGATTTCGGCGCATTATTATATGTATTCTTTGCTATTATAATAATTGAATTTCTTAATAACAAAATTGCTTTAAAATCCATTTTTACATTAGCAATTATAGTTTTTGCAATTGCATCGATTTTATCTTTATTTAATTTAGAATTTAGTAAGTTATTCAGAATAATATATTGGGTAGGCAGCCCAGATAACAAACTATTTCATAACTTTAATGAAGCAGATAGAGAAACAATATCCTACTTATACCATGGCTTAAAAAATACTTTTTTCACAATTCCATTTGGTCTTCAACAAGATTTAATTATTCCTACAGTTTGTAAATCCGTAAGTTTTTCTGATTATGCTTTCTTCTGGTCTTTTATGCTAAACGGATTTTGCTTTCTGGCTATTTTTATAACTATAAGCTTTTTCCTTGCCTTTCATTTTATCTTTTTGCTATACTTCTGTATCAATAAAATTCAAATAAATAAAAATACTTCAATTGCAGTCTGTTCAAATAAATATGGTAGTGCATACGCATTTTGGTTTGCAATAACTTTTGTGAGTTTTATCTATCCAATCATTACCAATTTAGCTTTGCCCTTCGCAATGTTAACAGGGCAAAGTTTACCATTTATCTCAGTAGGAATTTGGGATATGATTATCATAATAGGCTTGATAAAAGTTTTAGAACGAAATTTTAAATCAGTAAAGCATAGCACTAATAATACTTCTGGTTCAATAAGTAGTAAGCCACTATTTAATAAAATAGCTAAATTGACAATTTCATTTTTCCTATTTATATTGATGTTAATTTTTATAAAAGGTATTCAAGTCTATTTCCAAAAGGATGAGGTAGAAATCACAAAAAAAACAGAAAATGAATCTTTTAATTTTGACCTTAAAAATAAAAATCAAATTGATACTTTGATTAATAGTGATTCATTAACCGATAATAATCGCAAAAAAATTGCAGCACTGCAATATGCTTTCTATAAAAACCAAGTAGAGCCAAAACAATATCACCCACCATTCAAAATGAGCCGCTTTCAGTTGATGAATAAAGTTTCATTAGATAGTTTTTTCAAATTCAATAAAATGAAAATTAGTGGTATCAGAGCACCATTTGGCAACGTGTATTCAAAAAAATATTTTATAAATGGGAAAGCAAAATACTTAGTTTCTAATCCTTACTACACCAATTGCTTAATATACGATTCCTTAAACAATGATTTAAATGCCGAAATAACAAAGAAGTTAGAGAAACATATCAAATCGATGAATCGCAAAATTGAAGGCACAGTTATAATTCGAGATAACCAAACAGGAAAAAATATTGTTGTGGCAACTTATCCAATCATTAATAATAAAGATAATCGAGAATTAGCAATCGAACATACCGCCTATTTTGTTGGTTCTGTAAAAAAACCAATTCTTTTGATAGCTGCTTTAAGTATTGACGAAGATTACAAAAACTTTATTGTAAAAGACAGTACCATGACACAATGGATTGCTCATAGTAGCAATAATTTCACACAAACATTATTGGCAGATATACTAAAAAATCATCCTAATGAATTTGATAATGTGTTATCCAACAAATTCGGTCTTCCTTTTTTTTCAATGTCAGTTTCTAGTTATTGTGATTACACAAACGATAAACTTTTTGACTCTTTGGGCAATCCAAAATTAAAGGATATTCGATCAATAGGAATTGGAGGAAATGTAAAATACTCGCCAATGCAAGTTGTGCGATGGTATCAAAATATTTCTAATTTAACTTTTGATAAAAACGATACTTATTTAAAAAATATATTAAATGCACCATTACAAATAGGCACAGCTAAAAAAGTAGCTAAAACACTGAAAGAAAATGGTATAGACCCTGCAAACTTTATAGCTAAGACAGGCACCTTCCAAAAGAAGAAGAATGAAAAAATCAATTTGAGTTCAACTTTTGTTATAGCAAATAAAGATTTTACTATTTTAGTAACCTTAAATGGAGAGCAACAAGCAAACAATGAACACAAATCAGCCAAGTATTTTTTCAATAAAATTATACCTCTTTTGTTAGGATATGATGTACTTCACAAATCTTAAAACTAACTGTCAATTATTTAGTATGAAATGAGCATAACGGAAATGCGATGCAAACACCGATGAAGATATATGCGAATTCCATATGACCGATAAAAATCAATAAATATCTACATATGAATAAAAAAAGTAATCGCAATGATGAAAATAGAAAAATCGTCAATAGATTTATTTCCCCTAAAGAAATCAAAGAATTAGGCATAAATCTGGAAGAAGTTCAAGAAAATATGAATTCAAAGAATATTTCTATAAATAAAAATAAATTAACTAGTACACTTTAGTACACTATTCAAATTGTGCATTATTGTTACCTTTGACTGCTTGAAAAGAAGTATTTCCACTATATGCAGAACTTATATATAAATATTGATAAACTACATTTTAAATTCGAGAAAAAAAGTATTTTGAAAGATATTTCTTTTCAAGTTTTTAAAGGTCAAACCTTGGCTATTGTAGGGGCTTCGGGTTGTGGTAAATCTACTTTATTACGTATTCTTTCTGGCATTTTGCCAAATGCTGACGACAACAGTTTACAAGGCGACATCTTAATAGACAATTTATCACCAGACCAATACCGACAAACAGGAAAGCTAGCTTTTATGTTTCAGGAAGCTACGCTAATGCCACATTTGACGGTAAAGCAAAACATAGAACTACCTTTAAAAATCAAAGGAAATACCAACGAACAGAAAATAAACAACCTGATTAAAGCCGTTGGACTTGAAGAATACAGCAACTATTTACCAAAACAACTTTCGGGTGGTATGAAAACAAGAGTGGCTTTGGCGCGCAGTTTTAGTACCAATCCTGAATTGCTGTTATTGGACGAGCCGTTTTCGGCTTTAGACATTGCATGGAAAAGTAAACTGTATGTGGAATTGGAAAAATTGAAAGAAGAAACAGACACTACAGTTGTAATCGTAACCCATGATGTTCAGGAAGCATTGTTGCTAGCTGACAAGGTTTACATTCTTGGCAATGGTGGTGTAAAGCTTTACAATACAACTATTGCGGATGATTATCCAATAATGAACCGTCTGAATGATATTTCGAAGTTTAATCATACAGAACAATTTCAAACATTGTATTCTGCTATTCAGAAATTTATTTTAGTAGATGGAGTAAGAGCAATAACAGAACACAATGAAGCCAACGCCGTACTCACAGCTATTCAAAGCGTTGGAGGGTATTCCGAGTTGGAAATATGGGATGGCATGGAAAATGACATTAATAGCATCAGAAAACATTCAGACAATTCCGAAATAAACGAATTGCTATTTTCTTCTTTTGAAAAGGCAAAGACAGTTTATTTCAAATACAACTTGGTTTGGGATATTTTGGAATATAGCTATATTTCAAATGATAAAATCGAAGCAGTCAAAAATTTCTATTTAGAAAACATAAAATCCAGTTCGGATTTTTCTCTTCCGCATTACCAACTTAATGCAGATTTTATTTTTGAACATTTGGTAAAAAATAAAATTGAAAACAATCAATTTCCTGAAAGCAAACGTTGGATATATTTATGCGATATGTATGCTTCTTCTGAAAAAGAAAGAGTGTTACATTATTTAGAAAATGTTGAGAATGGTAAAATTGAACAATTAAACTATCCGCTTGCCAAAGAGGTAGCCGAACAAGTAAAAGCAAAAATGAAAAATGAAAAACAAGATACTATACATATTGCTTAGTGTTGTGCTGTTGGTAGCATGGCAATATTTTGGAAGCACAAGGCAAACGGCGAGGCTGTTGCTTTCTTCTCCGTCTTTGGTAATAGAATACTTTGGTGAAAATTACGCATCACTTTTACAAGCAACGCAAACTACTTTCATAGAAGCTATTGCAGGATTATTGATAGCCGTAGTTTTCAGTTTTGGAGTAATGATACTTTGCTTTTACAAACCCAAACTTATGGATTTTGTTTTGCCAATTATGATAACCTCGCAAGTAATACCTTTGATTGTTTTAGCACCTTTTTTCATTATCCTAATGGGTATTGGCTTGGGTTCTAAAATAGCAATGGCAGCTTTGATGTGTTTTTTCCCTATCGTTGTAAACTTTGCACAGGGTTTTAAAGCCATTAGCCAAAACATACACGACCTCATGCACATTTACAATGCTGGCACTTGGACAAGAATACGCCAAGTGTATTTTCCGCTTTCTATGCCAAGCATTATGGCAGGTTTAAAAATAAGTGCAACATTGGCGGTGATTGGAGCTATTGTAGCTGAGTTTAACGGCGCAGAAATTGGATTAGGAAAAAATTTGTTTTTAGCCGCAAAAAGATTAGAGCCCGATTTGATGATGACATCATTACTTTTATCAACTGCTCTCGGAATACTTTTTTACGGAATAATTTACTCAATTGAAAAGAAAATTTTAAAATGGCAATAAATAATTTAATCAAAATGAAAAAAATAATAGTAACATCAGTTTTTGTGGCATTAACTTTAAATTCATGCAATTTCTTTAGTAACAAACAAGAAGGCAAAACAATATTTAAAGCTACACTTATTCAGGAATGGTTTCCAAATGCAAATTACGCAGGAGAGTTATTGGCTATGTACGAAACAGATAGTATTAATGATTTAGAGTTAACGATTAAGCCTGGATCAGATGAATCAGACCCAATTAAATTAGTCATTGGTGGCACTGCTGAATTTGGTATTGTAAGTGCGGATAGAATAATTCAAGCGAACGAAATTGGTTCAAATTTAGTTGTCATTGGTGTGGCTAATTATAAATCGCCAACATGCTTTATATCAAAAATGGATAAAAATATAAAAACAGTTAAAGACTTTGAAGGCAAGAAAATTGGCATTCTAACAGGTACAAATACAGAACTAATTTATAAAAGTCTCATTCTTAAAAACAAACTTGATAAGTCAAAATTAAAAGAAATAGAAGCTCCTTTTGATTTAGCAACTTTTATTAGCGATGAGTATGATGTTAGACCAGCTTTTGTTTATGACGAACCAGTATCGCTTGATCTAAAAAGTATTTCATACAATATGATTAAACCCGAGGATTATGGAGTAAAATTTTTAGGTACTGTCTATTTTTGCAAAAAGGAATTGATTGAACAGCAACCAGAGTTAGTTTTGGCTTTTGTCAAAAGCATTAAAGAAGGCTGGAAAGAAACATTTAAAAATCCTACTCATGCAATAGATTTACTTAAAAAGTTTGATAAAGGAATTGATAAAAACAGAGAAAGTAAATCATTAGCAAAAGCAATTGAATATTTCAAAGGTGAAAACGACAGTATTTTGTTCGCGTCAGAACAATCATGGGAAAATATGGCAAAAGATTTGAAAAGTATTGGTAAAATAAAAAGTTTTGACTTTGGAAAAAATGTTAATTACAACTTTTTGAAAAAATCTGAAAATGATAAATGAAATTAAAGATAAGGAAGAATTTAAAAAACTATGTCAAAAAGCATGGGATAAAAACTCTGACGTATGGATTAACAATAGAATATTACCTATTAAATTAAAGAAATTTATAATTGACTTTCTTTTTGAAAAAGAAAATCCTTTTATTTTGGATATTGGTTGTGGCAACGGTTGGTTATTGCAAGAATTAAATGCTACAAAATCTGCTATTAAATTCAACTATGTTGGCGTTGATATAAATCATAATTTTATTGACTTTTTAAAAGGTAAATGGTTTGATTTTAAGTATGATTTTTTTGTTGCTGATTTTGAAGAAAAATTAAATGTTATTCGGGATGATTCAGTAGACAAGGCTATTGCAGTATTAAGTCTCATTGAAATGAGTGATTTAGAAATAGCTTTTAAAAATATTACTGACAAATTAAAAAATGGTGGATGTTGTATGATTGTTGTGCTTAACCCATATATCGAAATGATACGTATTAATTCAAATATGAACGAACTAAAAAATGATATTGCTTCATTTCGAAATGGCAATTTATTTTTTTATGAAAAGAAAATAATTTCAAAAGAGCTAGAAAGTGAAGTGAATTATTATGGGTTGCTCCACCCTATTGAAAAGTATTTTTCTGTAGCAAAAAAAAGTGGTTTACTTATAAATGATTTCAGGGAAATTGATGCCATCGATGAATTAGGAACAGAAAGTACTATTTACCACTGTATAGAATTTGTTAAACCTTAAATAAAATGGACAATTCATATATAATCTGTTTTTATGGAAGTAGCGACTATGAGTTGGATAAAAGTTTGGCTGTACTGTATAATTTAGAAATTGAAAAAATCATTGATAGTGTTCTAAGGATAAAATCAAATAATTTAAAAATAATTACTGGTGGATATGGTGGTATAATGGATTCAATTGCTGGAAAAATTCAGAAAAAAAAATCTTCTCATAAAGAAAAGACAATAGAAGTTATAGGTATTTCTTGCGATGGATATGACTTTGAAAATCCTTATGCTGAAAATTACAATGCTAGTAATGATTACAGCAAAAATAACGATGTAATTATACAAGCAGAAAATTTTGCCGACAGAATACAGACTATGATTGAACTTTCTGATTTGTTTATTGTGTTACCAGGAAAACAGGGCAGTTTGAACGAACTATTACTTACTTATGATTCTTATGCTTTTGGTGAATATATTTTAAATAACAAAAAAACTAAACTTTTTATCCACGACTATTGGAAACCGTTATTAAATAACGAAATAATTAACACAAAAACAGGTATTACATATTTTAGAAAATTCAATTCTAATATACTTCAATACTTCAACTGTAACGATATTGATTCACAACTTACTTCCTTATATGTTCAAAATGTGAAAGTTTCGGATATTAAAAAAAATCCTAATCATCAACTTAGTGATGGTAAAGAAACTAGTGAGCGAAAATTTCAACTTTTAAAAGAAAACATTAATAAAACTATTTTAGGTCGATTATACGACAGATTAGAGCATTTGTACACTGACGGCAAAACAGTTGCAGATCTATTAGGAATAAAGAAAGAAACTCCTATACTTGGACTTGATTTCGGTTGGTTCATGACTAGTAACGCAAAACCTAAATCTGGAAATTATTCTACATTTTCAACAAATAAATATGTAAACCTAACAAAAGTATTCTTTAGTAAACATAATAGTATTATGTTAAATAATAATGAGTTTAATAATGAGTTTAAAAAGGAATTTCTTAACGGTAAGTATCAGACTCAAACCAATATTTCATTTAGAGAAGAAGAATTTATTCCAAAAATTGACGATGCAAAGGCTAAAGGTACATTTGATGATTTAAAAAAACATTTTGAAGATCATCAATATGGTCAAACGTTGATATGGAAAGGTTTTAAAGTCGCCTTAGATAGTTCTACGAAAAAAAACACTGAAGAAAATGCAAATGAGATTATTTTTTCTGTTTTTCTTTTATTAAATCACATAATCCCTACACGAAAAGAAGAAAAGATAAGGCATCATATTAATGATTTTTTACTTTCTGTTTCTGCTACAAAATCAGCGGAACTATTTCAAGAAAAAGAAAAAGAAATCATCAACCAAGCAGTTCGTGCCGCCATTTCTCAAGTAATGGCAAGAAACATGAGCCACAATATTGGCAGCCATGTTTTGAGCAAGTTTAAAGACGAGAAGGAAATATGCGATGTGTGTGTTGTAGGAAACAAAGACACACAATTTAATGGTGAAGCCAATTTTTATTCAGGAAGCGATTATCTGCAAAAAGGCAGTCATCTTATTGCTTACTTCAATGAATATCTGAAAAACCGCATGGATTTTTTGGCTGACATTGCCACTACCGACCCTGTTATGGAAACGCCAATGTATTTGTTCAGAGATATTCTAAAAGGGTTTGATAAAAACAGAATTTTACTGAACAGGATAAGTGGAGTTTCATCAAATATAAAATTCAGTATTAAAGTTCTGAATAACAAAAATGAAATTAATACACTTAACCATTCAAACGACCCTTTACTATCCATTCCCAATGAAATATTAGGAGCACAGGCGTTTTATATTTTGCTTGAAAACATTATCAGGAACATTTACAAACACGGCAATCCTACAGAGGACATTGAAATAAAGATAAAAGTAAAAGATTACGAAAAAGATGCGTCATTTTATGAAATAGCCATTTACGACAATATTGCAAAAGACAAAATTGATGATATAGTTACCAACCGAAATAAATCATTTAACAACAGCATATTAGAGTACAATAAACTTCGTCCCAACAATTTAGGAACTATTGAAATGGATGTTTGTGCTGTCTATTTGCGTTGCTTACCTATCATCAGCATTGAAAATTCTGAATTTGATTTGCAGGAAGACAATCAAACTGACATTCCAAGATTGATTTATGCCTACAAACACCAACTATGCGATACCGAATTTTCATTAGGATATAAACTATGCATTTCAAAACCCAAGGAAATTTTGGTAGTTACTAATAGCGACGACAAATTCAACATCGAAGATTGTAAACATGAAAAGGATTTAGCCAAAGCAGGAATTAAAGTAATAGACAAAGAGGAATTGGAAAAGTCGGAAGCAATATACAATCATCAAATTTTATGCAGTTTGGTAAGTAGCGATGATCTAAATACTATTTTAGTGAAGAAACAAGCTATGCTTCCGATAAGAATTGTTCATTCAACCAGACATGTTTCCTTGAAATCTTCCGAAAAGTTTATTGAGAGTGTTTGGGAGCAGTATACTTTGAAGTTTTCCAATGAGAGTAGTAAATGTTATTGTATTAAAAATGGCGAAAGTTCAAAAAAGCACATCAATTTCACTTTAAACGGCATTGAGTTATTGAGTGAGTGTAATACAACTGACTGCCACACTACTTACATTGACAACCATAACCAAGAATGGGCAAAAAAAGATAATTGGAATTACTATGATATGGCTTGCAGCCACAGTAAAATAAACAAATTGAAAGATGCTATACTTTGGGACGACAACAAAAGATTGGCTGCCGAATATATTGAAGTGATTAAGACAAAGGTAGTTTTATTAGATGAACGTATCCAACAAAACATTTCAAACGAAAACAGAAAATACACAGCCAACGGCATAGAAACACCATTGACAGAATATTTTGAAAAGCAAAAATTGTTTATTGCGAAAAAAAGTGATTGCGACTTAAACGAAGTTTCTTTTGGCAGATTGGCTGAAAGCGATTGTGAAAATGGCGAAACAGTATCATCAGCAATTTTCAGGTATATCAAAAGTCATCTATCAGGAATAGAAAAACCTGATTTTGTGATTATACACTTAGGCATTTTGGAAAAAATGTTGCCTTCAAGTGAAGATAAAAAACAGGATGACATAAAAGACTTGATTAACCGATTGTTCACTGAAGAACGGAAAAGACTGGTAGTAACTTCGGGCAGAGGAAAACCTAACAATCTTCCTGAAGACATACCTTTTTTGCCGTTGGCACTTGTTCAAAACGCAGTGGAAACATTGTTTGACAAATTTCTATTAACCAAAATTCTTTTTAATTCACGAAAATCAGTTTAACAAAATGGCAACAGAAAAACAAATAATCGGATTCATAGAACCTTCAAAATTTGCAGGTCTATTGGGAACAAATCTTCCCATCAACTACCGTCAAAACAGTAACTTTTTAAACAATGGCAACAACCTTGTTTATATTCAAACTTACGGAACTTACGAAGTGGCAGCTTATGATAATGAGAAGGCAATAGCTGCTTCAATTATATTAGTGGCTGACACTTTTAATTTTCAATATGTTCCAGAAGTGCCGTTTAAAGTTTTGTTTCATACACAAACAGATGAAACAACAAGAGTACAAAGGTTGCGTGATATGCTCAACCACTTTCATGGTGAATTAAAAAGTATAGAAGAAGCCAACACGCCATACAAAAAAATTGCCGACTTAATAAACAAAAAAGAAGGTGTAACCTTTGAGGCAATTTACGATGAAATAAAAGATTTTGACCCCGAAGAAGAAACTCTAACAGAAGTCATTTTCAATGCTATCTACGAGCAACAAGGCGAAGATGTCATAGAAAAAGCGGTAAGCAAAAGAGATAAGTATATTAAAGAAAAAGGTAAGAACTAAAACATTGTGTTTATGCTGTTGATTATTGACAATAACGAGAACATCTGTGAATATTTCACTTGCGACAATGAATTTTTAAACGCAGGCGGTTATTCATTGGCAGAAACTCTTGAAAAAATAAATACATTTACCCAAGTAACCACAATTTATTTTCCGCTTGAACTAAAGTTCAAAGACAAAAAAAGACAACATTTCGGAGGTTTGGAGTTGCTCAAACACATACGCCTTACAACCGATTTAGGAATTTTACAGTATGCTCCCATTCTTTTAGGCTACACCTATCCTTTAGAATTTATTTTACGAAATCCTGAAAGCACTATTCTTTGTTCACCTGCTACACATTTGTTTCACTTGAAAAATATACAACAGATAAACAGTAGCAGGATTTTTCAATCAAAAGAAGAACTTACAAAAGATAAATTAAAACCTTATATCCTTTACACAGATACTGATGAAGCCAAAAGCGAGCACGATAGACGTAACGAGGAAGGCGCTTTAAAATTAGAAAGAGAATTAAACGGAACATCAAACTGCGATATTGGTTTAGCCCTTTGGCAAAAGAAATTACTGTTTCTGCAAAACGAATCTAAAGCAAATGAGCAAATTGTTTCAGATTCAGATTTTAAAGAAGCGATTAAAGGAAAAAGAGTTTTGTATTTGGATGATGAAGCGGATAAGTGGGAAAAGCCATTGAGAAAATTATTTGAAGAAGCAGATGTGAATGTTATTCAGAATTTTAAGGACATTCAGGACTTTATCAATTCAATCTCACAAAAGAAGCATTTGACTATCAACGAATTTAAAAAAAGAGATAATGAAGTGGCGGAATTAATGCCAACAGTTGAGAGCATGCAAGTAAATCTCAAAAGTAAAAAAAGGGAGGCTAAGAAATTAGAGGTTGATTTAAGTTCTAAAATTAAAGAGGTTGATTCGGTTAGAGAGAAAGCCAATGCAATTATCCAAGAAACACGTCAAATACTTGCGGAGCACAATGAAAGTATTGCCAATTTTTTACTTTATGACCACGACAAAATAGATACTTCTGAGAATACAGTAATCCTCCAAAACTTTATTTTGGTATCAAATAAACTGAAATTAGTTAAAGATAATAGGGAACAATTGCAGAAAACAAATTCGGAGAGATTGATTCTCGAAAAAAAAGTAAAAGAAATACAAGAGGCAATTTCAACTATACAAGCCGAATTGAGTTACAAAAAAAATATAGAATTAAATTTTTCTGCAAAGTATGTTTCAGATTTAAAGAAGATTCTGCAGTATGATTTAGTAATTCTGGATTTAAGATTGAATCCCTACACGGACAGTAATAATCCAAAACCAAGTGGGATTGATGTTTTAAGTTCTATAAAACAGTTTAATCCGAACATACCAGTGCTATTGTTTACTTCAAGTCAAAATCCGAAAATAGTGGAATTAGCAGAATCATTATATGCTGATGCTTATTGGATAAAAAACGTTTCTCACTTAAATGACCTAAAGCTAAAAACTTTAAATATCTTATTCGACACAAAAGCTCACGATATTTATTGGAAATCAGAACTAATTTGCAGCAAAGTGAATCTTGAAAAATATTTTGTTTCTGACTTTGGAAAAACTGTCGAGAAAAAGCCATTAAGCCAAGAAGAAAGAAGAGTGTTGGTTAACTCATTGAATTACTTTGTTCGTTTTCTTAAATCAAAATCATTGTCAGAAACCGATTTCTGGACAAATACAGGCAAGTTAAGTGAAGCCCGATTTGTTTCAGCTACAAATAGGCAAGGCAACCCAGAACAAGATAGACCCAAATTAATAGAGCGATTAAATCTATCTGACGATGAGAAGGAATTCAATAGCAAAAGGAATAAATCCGGAGCACACATAGGAAGGACAAGTGAAAACATCAAATTGTGTGAAAATTATATTGACCGTTCAGTTAACTGGTTCTTAAACTACTTACCTAATAAAGAATAATGGCAAATGCACTACTAATATGGGACAACAATAAAGGCTATGTAGCAAATACATTTAGCAAAGAATTAGGAATTTCTTATCCTGATGATTGTGTTTTTTCATTTGAAAAACTAAAGCAAAACAAATTCGTTTCGGCAAAAGATGCTATAGTTGTTTTGTTAGAAACAGACCTTGACGGCAAAAAACGAACTGAAAATTTTGGTTTAGAAATAGTGAAATATCTGCGTAAAGAAATTCGCTATAAAGGATTGATAGTTGTTTATTCCACTATGACCGAGCAACAAATTCAAAAGGAAGTAAAATGTTGGGAAATATTGTTTACTCCGGGTACGATATTAAAGGTTTTTAATGGGTCAAATATTTTAAATGAACAAGATATTATCAATTTATCAGAAGTAGAATCTCCAATATCTGATCTTTGTTTAGATGATATTATTTATTTTGTTATTGACTCAAAAGGTAGAATAGACGAATTATGCCATAATTTAAAAAATGATTTAACAAAAGCGGGAAAACAAGATTTTTTAATTGACCAATTTAAAGAGAATTGTTTAAAAGAAATTCTATATGACAATATTGATGAACTAAACAAAATTATAAAAAATTTAAAAAATGATTTAAAAACTAAGTTAAGCAAGAATAACACCTATTTTGATGTTATTAACAAATATAAACTACAAATAGTTACTTTGCTTCCAACTTCTGATGAAAATAATGATGAAGCTACTAATAAAAGTACAACAGAAAACGTCAATTGGCAAGTAATTTATTTAGAGGATGATGAACAAGTAGCTACCGAAGTAGAATTTTACTTTAAAGAAAATGGTGTAACCTGTCATATTGCAACAAGTGAAACAGAAGCAAAACAAAAATTAGATGATTACCCAAATGTAACCTTATTTATTACTGACATTCGTTTAAAAGACAAAAGTGGGAAGTGGCACAAACACCAAGGATATGATGTAATTGCACAAATAGCAAATCATTCAAAAATGCCATTAATTTTTGCAGTACTTACAAGTAAGAAAGGAAGTATTATAAATAGTGCCAAGCAAAAATTACAACACCAAATATTTTGGGAGAACAAAGATAATGTACTGCATTGCAAACAAGCTTTTGATATTTATTTTAATAGATTAAAAGAATTAGGAGATGAAAATTTTGTGTCGAATACCGCATTTAAAGTAGAAAATTTCAATAAAATTATTGATTCTAAAAAATACAAATTGTCTTTAGAAGAGTTTTATTACTCATATAAAAAACAAACTTATTCTAAATATATTGAATATGAAGACGTTATTAATAAATATACATTTGAAAAAATCTTTAAAGGTTCTAATCTTGATAAACAGTGGGCAAGTTATAATAATTCGGAATTAATTGGAGAAAACGAACTTAATTTTTTTAAAGATAAATTAATCTCTAGACGTTTTTTATTATCAACTATTTTTAAAAACTCTAAATTAACTTCAAATGAATTAGATAATTTAATTTTTTATTCAATAAACAAGAATGTTCCATATGATAATAAAAAATTAAGTGATTTTAAAAAGAACCTCAAAAGACATTTACTGTTTAAAGACTTCAAAAAACTAATAAAAAATATTACAGACTATCATTTAAAATTAACCAATAATGCGGGTATTTTAATTGAAGAATATAATTTTTTATTAAAAAATGATTTCATTAAAAACCATATTAATGAACATTCGATTGATATATATAATGCTATTGAAGAATATGAAGTAGAATATAACAAAACAATTGATAATAGTTTATTGAAAGAAATTTATACCGTATACAAACAAATAGCATCAGAATTAAAAAAACATAGGGGTTTCATAAAACAAAAACATTATGTATATTTAACTGATAGTTTTGAAAATTCTAATAATATTGCAAAAAATATATTAGTAATATTTGAGAAAATTATAATTGATATATTTAATTATGAAACGCTCAATAATTGTAAAATCATACTTAATGAAAAATTAAGTATAAAAAACCATGATTTGAAAAATATACTAAAAAAATATGAATATTTAAAATAAATAATTGAGTACACTTCAGTAGTAGTACCAATATTTTTATCGTCCTACTTTTGGCATATAAAACAACCAAAAGATGGAAACTCGCAAACACTTTTTAGCTAATTTTTACATTCAAAATGCAACAACCAATGGTTTAATTTTACAAATTAAAACCATTGGTTTTTTATCTTCTATTAGAAAATTTCTGTTTTCTACATCTTTACTTTTTACAATTTCAATTTTGTTTATTTCTTGCAATAAAAATGAAGCCACAACAAAAAATAATCTGGAAAATATTGTTCAAAAGGACACCATCGAATTTGATGAGGAGATGTCCGAACGACCTTTCTTTAATATTGACAATAAAGAACTCTCTAGTGAAAATTTTGAAAATTTAATATGTGGTAATCAATCCCCACGAGAGGAATATTTAGACGAGAAGCATATTTATCAAAATCAACTTTCTATTGAAAATGATATTAATTCAAAAATTCTATTTACAACTTCTAATGCCGAAAAACCACTGCGGATCTACTTGACCCATCACGATTCTACTCTTTATAAACTAACAGGTTTTAATTTAATAGGACAAGAATTGGTGAGTGTTTTTTATATATCCAATTTTAAATTTCCCGAGACAGAAAACGACGTGTCTTACAATGTAGAAAAAGCATTAATCGTATTATCAAAAGACACAAATCAATACTATACAACCATCATAGAAATGGAATGTGGTAACCGAGAATGTGGTTATTCATCAAGAAATTCAAACACGGATAAACGATTGAATTACTTGCATAATTTATCGAATTATGAAAAATTTATGAGAGTTTATAATGAGAATTTATAATGTAGTACCCTTTAAACTGCTAGTCTGTTTTAAATATTTAGCTCTTTGCTAAACAAATAATCGTTAATAACCCTTAATTTTTATACCAATGGAAATTTCAACAGAAAAGATTACTGCTTTTGGCATCGAATTTAAAAATTCAAAATTTTTAGACAAAAAGATTGCGCTTTTACAAAGCGCCATTGTGTCCCCTTTAGTGTCAGAAGAGTTGTTCGAAACTCTTTACGAAAAACTCGCCAATGATGAATTATCTATTGAAAAAATCTTAACAAACATTGCAAAGCTTAAAAGCGATGCGGTTTTAAACGATGAAGAAATTAATATTGTTGCTGAACGTGTTGATTCCTTGCTACAAAAACATCAAGTAACCACCAATGAGATTAAATCATTGTTTCTTATAAAACCCGAGTTAATTGCTGTTCTAGGGTGCAAAACAATAAAATGCGCTAAAGATATTTCAAATCTTCTTCAAAGAAATGTTTTTGGCCAAAACCAAGCGCTAGACTCATTGTCTGTGTTTTTTTATCAATGGCTATCGTATTGGAATGCAAAGACCAATAACATATATGCAATTGCACCTCCACAAAAAGCAAAAATTGTAATTGGTGGAACTGGCTGTGGCAAAACATTTATTATCAACGAAATAGCAAAACTATTACAATGTGAAGTAATTCGCATCGATTCGGCTACTCTCGTTCAAACAGGTTATGTGGGTAGCAATTTAAGTACTGATATAATTTCAGGAATGATAGACAAAGGATGTTTAATTAGCGAAAATAAGAAATTCTTGATTTTTATAGACGAATTCGACAAACTAGCCCAACAGAATGGAGACATTAAAGGCAAAACAGTTTTATATGAACTCCTAACCATTCTTGAAAGCAAAAATATTAAAGGTCAGAATTCGTATGAAAAAAATGCAGGACAAAGCGAAATTAGTATTGAAAATGTACTATTCGTTTTTGCTGGTGCATTTGAGGGATTGATTGATCCAACAAAAAATCCAGTTGGTTATAAAGTCGAAAACAGCAACTGTGAAACAAAAATAACTACCGAGGATATTATACAATATGGCATTCCCCGTGAAGTAATGGGGAGAATTTCGGCGCCAATACAGCTCAATAAAACATCGAAAGAAACACTTAAAAATATTTTGCTGCACTCAGTTCAAGGTATCAAATATTACAAATCTTTTTTTGAACGAGAAAATATTGACTTTGATTTTGAAAATTGTCAGCAATTGTTTTCAACGCTAGTTGACGATGCTTATAACCAAAATCTTGGTGGCAGAGCTCTGTTTTCGTCCCTGGCAGACTACTTTGAAAATTTAATAATCAATTAACAATTTAACAACTGTACTATGAAAAAATTTAATTTCAATTTCGGCGATTTCAAAGCGACTCTTCTAAATGATGAAGAAAAATGTAAAATTGTAAACGACTATGAGTCTCATTATGAAAATCTTAATGCTGATTTCAAAGATACTTTCGTTTTTAAATCCTATTTGGATAGATTTGAGATACCTAATGATATTTTAGACAAACTAAATGTCCCTTTGGTTATTAGTGAGTATTTTGATATAGAACTTCTATTGCAATTAGCTTTTGCTAGTTTTTCTAGTTCGTGCAACTTTAAAAGACATAGAAATGGTAAACTAGACCTTCTAATTAAAGTAACAAACAGTAGAACATTTAAGTTTAACAAAAGCACAAGCATTAAATCTTTTAAGGATTATTTAATTTGTAATTACAAAGATCGATATCCAATTAAAACCGATTTTAAGAATTTATTGTCCAACCAAACTGTTCCATTAGATACAGTATTGCAAGATGAGGTAACTTATGAAATTGTGGACGGTATAGAAAGAAATCTAAATGACCTCTGGAGTTTTCAAGTTCAAAGACTTTTTGAAATCTATACAGAAGAGCAACTTAATCTTTTTGTTTTGATTAAGAATGAACCCGCAGAAGCAGATGCTATTTGCAACAATCAAAGACTTCGTTATGAACGGTTTAAAATAAATCTACTTTCAAAAATCGACAAACCTGTTTGCATGACTACAACATCAAATATTTTAGATTTATAACAAATACTATTTTAAAGAAACCAATTCTATTCTTTCTAAGAATTGGTTTCTTTAAAATAATAATTCAAACCATATAAACCACGACTATGAAATTCGATTATAAAAAATTCAAAGCCAGTCTTGCATGCGAAAAAAGTATTTTGCTGCAAAAATATGAAGCCATTTATGGTAGCGTCGAAAATTTAGCGGATACTTCCTTTTTCCGGCATTACCTCTCTATGTTCATTTTTGAAGCTGAGGATGTAGAATTGTTAAACCTTTCTGCAAAATCAAAGGAGAAAAATGATTGGAAGTCTTTTATTAAGCTGGCATCAGGATCGTTTTTTACCATTTATGAGATTAATGCAACCCAAAATGGTAAGATTGACTATGAAATCACTTTTGATTCATTAATGAATGGATCAAAAGACATAGAACAAATACCAATTTTGACATTTTTAGGCAATACGGATTTTGGACTAGATGAAACCTCAAGCAAAGTAAAAGTTACAAAAAAAATTTCTGAATTGTCTGAATTTCAGATTAATGCTCTATTTGAATTTCTTATTTTCGAGAGAATTAAAAGTTCCATAGATTCGATTGATGAAAGAGTTCGTGAAGCGCATAAATTGATCGGAATGTCTAAAGTAGAACGCTATGATTCTCTTATGGATTTAGTCCTAGCATCATTACCTCCAGCAAAAATGAAACATAAAGTCAGAACAAAAAATACTTTCGATTTCGACTTTTAAAAGAAAATTCCATACTTTATCAATCATTAACAAGTTAATATTACGGTTATGCAAAAAATTATTCAGAAAATCTCAATGTCAATATTTTACATCGTTTCAATTGTGGCAATTCTATTCATAATTGATTACTCCATAGGAAATCCTGGTCGTATTTCAGGATGGCACCATCGATATCCTGTGTCTAGTTATATTCTTCTTTACGGATCAATAGTTAT
>JFJP01005435.1_pt1 | contig 22692 bp, 15 predicted proteins | sample 431651 | NCBI WGS metagenome assembly JFJP01 (sample SAMN02602958, study PRJNA72255) | Microbial mat metagenome, whole genome shotgun sequencing project. | biome: fresh water; feature: sink hole; material: water; isolation source: purple microbial (photo- and chemosynthetic) mats found in...
TGCCAGGCTTCTGCCGGTGTCAGGCCACCAAGGTTTTGATGGGTGCGCACGTGGTTGAAGAACTGCCGTATTTCGTCAAGAGCGTTTTGCAATCCGGCTTGGCTGTGAATCTTGATTTGTCCGATGAACGGTTTGATGTGACCGAAGAAGCTTTCGATGCGGCCGTTGCACCACGGAGCGCAAACTGGAATGCGCTGATGTCGAATACCGACCAGCTTCAGGAACCCCTTGAAAACAGCGCTGCAGAACACTGCCTCGTTGTCGCTTCGAATGGCGCGGGGTTTGCCATACTGACCAATGGCCAGGCACAAGTGACCAATCAGCGTCCAACTGTGCTTGTTGGCTACTGCTACCAACTGAGAGCAGATTCGAGAACCGTGATCGATGAAGCCCAAAACGGGGCGTGGTGTGCCTTGGTGGTCCCGCACAAACGTTAGATCAATGCCCCAGACATGGTTGACACTGACTGGCGCAGGGGGCTTGTCGCGCAGCTCGCGCGAAATGTTGAGCAGCGCATACTGGTTGTTTCTGATGGTATCGCTGACAAAGGATTTGCCCACCCGTGTCGGAGCATGTAAGCGATTGAAGGTGTCAGCCACTTTGCGGCAACCAGCGTTCTTGCCCATGAGTGCCTTGAGACGCAGGACTGTTGATGCCGACTGAAAACTGACCCACTTTTAGAGGTTATGCCGACCCAAAATTGACCCAGGTGTTTTACTAGCACTGCCTACTTTTTAGAAAAGTCAAGCGGATGTACGTCCGCGATAAGAAGTCGTTGCGCGAGATAGCCAAGAGCACCGGACTGTCGCGAAACACGGTACGCAAATGGGTACTTGAGACAACGCAGGCGGGCGGCGAGCCAGAGTACCGGCGCAAAGAAATGCCCAGCAAGCTCACCGCCTTTCACGCGTCGCTGGAACTTGCACTTAAAGCTGACGCACTGCGCACAAAGCAATACCGGCGTACAGCCAAAGCGTTGTTTGTTGAAATCAAAACGCAGGGCTATGCTGGCGGCTACAGCCGTGTCACCGACTTCATTCGAGATTGGCGTGGCACGGCGGGCAAAACGCCCCATGCCTTTGTACCCCTGAGCTTCGCGTTGGGTGAAGCCTTCCAGTTTGACTGGAGCACCGAAGGCTTGACGGTCGGTGGCATCTACTACAACAAGGTGCAACTCTCGCACATGAAACTATGCGCCAGTCGGGCCTTCTGGCTGGTGGCCTACCCCAGCCAAGGCCATGAAATGCTGTTTGATGCCCACACCCGCTCATTTGCGGCGCTGTGCGGTGTGCCCGGACGTGGCATTTACGACAACATGAAGACGGCCGTCGACAAAGTCCAAAGGGGCAAGCAGCGTGTGGTTAATGCCCGCTTTACTGCCATGTGCGCGCACTACCTGTTTGATGCCGACTTTTGCAACATTGCCAGTGGCTGGGAGAAAGGCGTCGTCGAGAAAAACGTGCAGGACAGCCGCCGACGCATCTGGCTCGATGCCCAAAAGCTCAAGTGGAGTTCTTTCGAGGAACTCAACGCCTGGTTGGGCCAGCGCTGCCGTGATTGCTGGAGTGAACTGCGCCACCCCGAGTTCACCCAGTTCACTGTGATCGAGATGCTGGAGCAAGAACGCCTGGAGATGATGCCAATGCCCACGCCGTTTGATGGCTACGTCGAGAAATCAGCCAAGGTCTCAAGCACCTGTCTGGTCAGCGTAGACCGCAACCGCTATTCAGTGCCGTGTGAGTGGGCCAACCACCGGGTCAGCACCCGACTCTATCCGACCCGCGTCTGCGTCGTTGCCGGTGACGCAGTGGTTGCCAGCCACGAGCGTGCTTCTGATCGGGGTCACACCCGCTACGACTGGCAGCACTACATCGCGCTGGTGCAACGCAAGCCCGGCGCGCTGAGAAATGGCGCCCCCTTTGCCGACATGCCTGAGCCGTTGCAGCGACTGCGCCAAGGTCTGATGCGACACACCGGTGGTGACCGCATCATGGCTCAAGTGCTCGCTGCTGTGCCTACAGCCGGGCTGGAGGCAGTCTTGGTTGCTGTGGATTTGGTCGTGCAATCGGGCGCACTCAGTGCCGAGCATGTTTTGAACGTGGTGGCCCGGCTCAATGCCAAGCCCGTGCCCGATTCTGTTGAAACCACCCTGGCACTCAAAGAGCCACCGCTGGCCAATACCAGCCGCTACGACAGCTTGCGAGATGTGGTTCAGGGTACCGTGACCAAGGAGATCGATCATGCGCTGTGATGTCACTGCTGAGCTTAAAGCGCTGCGCCTGTACGGCATGGTGGGCGCCTGGACGGACTTGATGGCCCAGGGTGAGAGCAGCACCGCCTCATCGAAGTGGTTGATCGAGCACTTGTTGCAAGCCGAGAACACGGATCGGGCCATGCGCTCGGTGAGTCATCAGCTCAAGGCGGCCAGGTTTCCGATTCATCGTGACCTGACCCGGTTTGACTTCACGGCCAGCAGTGTGGGCAAGGATTTGGTCACGACACTGGCAACGATGGACTTTACCCAGACCGCTCAAAACGTGGTGTTCATTGGTGGGCCGGGTACTGGCAAAACGCATCTGGCCAGCGCTGTTGGGGTCTCAGGTATTACTACCAAGGGGATGCGGGTGCGGTTTTACTCGACGGTCGATCTGGTCAACCAGCTTGAGCAGGAAAAAGTCGAAGGCAAAGCGGGTCGGATTGCGGCATCGTTGTTGCGGGTGGACCTGGTGATTCTGGACGAGTTGGGGTACTTGCCGTTCAGTCAAGCCGGTGGAGCCTTGCTGTTTCACCTGCTGTCCACGCTGTACGAGCACACCAGTGTGGCGATCACCACCAACTTGAGTTTCGCGGAGTGGTCCAGCGTGTTTGTCGATACCAAGATGACGACGGCGTTGCTGGATCGGTTGACGCATCATTGCCACATCGTGGAGACCGGCAACGAGTCGTACCGGTTTGCGCACAGCTCGATGGCGGCCAAGTCGCGTATCCAGGAGCGTGAACAGGCGCGCAAAGGCAGCAAGGCCACCACGACTGCAACAACACCCGAGTCATCCTGAGAGGCCGCGCAAGGGGGAAATCCGCTACGGACTTCGTCCTTCGCTCCTTTCCCCCTTGCGCAATGAATCAATTCAGGAAACCGAAGTCAGGGGGCAGCCGAGTTCGACAGTTAATTTTGTAAGTCATTGATTCCTATAGTGGCACGATTCACGTGTGCCACTACAACAAGGTCAACTGGGCAGGAAGAGTCGGTTTCTTGATCGTCAGTGCTTGCAAAATCTCCGTGTGTTCGTGATTGATGCTGGAGAGCGCGGCAACGGGCTCCAAATCATTGACTTTGACCACCTGGTGCTGAATGCGGCGCAACTTCGCCAGCGCACGCTCCGGTGACATCTTGCTATGGCTGTCTTTGAGACGGCTGCGCATCACCCGGTACAGAATCAGTGCCATAAAGCAAATGGCCGCATGGGCGTGAATCCGATCAGGCAAGCGGTGATAAATCGGCCCAATCGCTATCTCTGACTTGAGCACCCGAAACCCGCGCTCAATGTCAGCCAATGACTTGTAACGCTTGAGCACCTCCTCGGGCGTGAAGTCCGGCGCATTGGTCACCAGCAGCAACTTGCCGTCCATCATCCTGGCGTGCTTCAAAGCCCGCTCATCCATGGCGTAGGTGAACAACGCACTCTTGAGGTCCACCTTCACAATGCGTGCCAAATGGGCTTCGCACACCTCGCGGTAAAACTTGGCACGCGCCCCGCCATCCGAGAGCTTGCGGCCCCGTTTTTTCTTGCCCTCATCTTGCGCCTGCAATTGGCTCACCAACTGCTCGGCCTGCTTTGTCAACGCGTCAATGCGTCTGTCACGTTTGGTACCGGCATCCAGCGCCACCTGCGGATCGTGGGCAACAATCAAGCGCAGCTTGTTCCAGGTGGCCTCGCCCAGAATCTCTTCTTTGGCAGGTAGGCACTGCTGGGTATGAAACGGCTCCAGCAGTTCAACGAAGTCCCCATAGCGCCTGCCCGGCACCGCCAGAATGAATTCAAGCTGCTTGCCCCCAGGCAACACAATGGCCTGCAGATCCGTCAGGTTCTCAGTGGACAGCAGCCCCCGGTCCGCCACCGCAATGACGCGTTTGACAGGAAAGCGCGTCACAACTTTCTCGATCACGCCCTTGATGGTGCTCACCTCAGCCGTATTGCCCTCAAACACCTCGTGGTACAGCGGCAAGCCCTCAGCGGTCTGCACCACGCCGAGCATGACCTGGCGCTCGATGACGCCCACTTTGGCCATGCCATAGCGGCGCAGGTCCCCGTCCTGCTCAGACAACCCGCCAGCACGGATGGTGGTCATGTCGTAAAACACCATGGCCAGGTCTTGATCGACCAGGGGACGCAGCAGAGCGGCCATCACCTCATCGACCTCTGCCTTGTGATCCACCAGCGCATCCATGGCGCGAAGCAGGTGCTGATGGTCAATCGACTGCAGCGATGACCCCGGCAAAGCCACGGTTTCCAGCCAGCGCAGCACGCCAAGCTTGGAGTCCGGATCACATAGGCGGTTAAACACCATGACCCGAATCAGGGCTTCGACATCAATGCTGTGGCGCGTGGGGCGAAAGACCTTGTTCAGGCCATCAAAGCCCAAGATGTTCCACAGTTCGGTGAGCGTGTAGACATCACCAAAATCACGGGCAGCATCGAAACTCAAAGTCGGTGCGGCCAGGGGTGTCGCAGGTGTGGATGGCGTTTGGCCGGTGACACGTTGCAAGCCGGCGATCACTGAATGGAGTTCGGTGTTGAGCTGATCGAGTCGCCCCAGAGAGGCCACCGTGCGCTGTTTGGGCTTGCCGGTAGAGGCATCACGGTACGCCTGCACGAGCTGGACGTAGCGATTGGGGCCGCGGCGGGTGACTTTGATGAACACGCCACTACTGTATCACGCCTGGCGTCAGTCAAAAAAGACTCTTAAATGACTAATCGCGCCATTACAAAACTAAAATTTCAGCGGGTTGGATCGTTGATTTCATTGGGGATTCGGGTGGCGGGGGTGGCTGGGCTGTCGAACCCCGGGGGGCAGCCACAACCAGCAATTCAGTACACTTATCCACAGTTGCAAATTTAAAAAGCAGCTACCCGCCCTGGGTCAAATTTGGATCGGCAGGGTGGGTCAATATTCAATCGGCGCGAACAGCTGGCGACGTTTTCCGCAGACTTCCGCGCCTGCTTGCCGCCCTCGGTTGCGTCGTACACCACGGATATCGACAACGCATAGGGTTCGCCCGATGGAACTTCCACTGACCGTTGTTCGCCCAGATCGAAGAACAGGCCAACCAGATGCTTTGCTTCAGGTTCGAGAATTTTTCCGATCTGCCGCTCGACTGTATTCTTCTTGCCGACTAACTTTCGCAGCCGATCCTCGAAGGCGTTTGGAAACGCTGGCCGTCCATAGCGGGAGGCGAGCCATTGCTTCAATGCGCGTTTCGCATCGATGGGCAGCGAGGCACTGAGGTCTTTGATCGCGTGCTTTGCAAATTCAGCTTTGGATACGATGCGACGCTCTGCGTGCCGAAGCTCAACCACGATGGACTGTCCGCCTGCGATCTCGTAACCCAAATGGAGCTTGCGCGGGTTCTTGGCGTAGGAAAACTGTGGGTTTGCGGCGGCAACAACATCGGTGACGATGACTTCCACCGAGGTTTCTCCGTGATTCGGGAGATCGCAATCATGCGTAATGACGACGATACGATGCGTCACACCATCCACGCTGTTCAGCGTCGTCAACTTTGCCGCAGTGTCTGGAGTAAGAAGATCACCTTGTCGCCAGTCGGTATCACGCGTCAGCATCCATCGTCCTCTGAACTATCACTCGAAGGAGCCGGGGATGGAAAGCTCCGCGCGCCACTCGTCCGACGGTGCGGCCTTTGACTTCGCCAAACCGGAACGGCTGTACGCCGCATCCATGGCCTGCGCTTCGGCAATCAGCGTTTGGGCGTATTCGGGCACAAGCTTCCCAGCGGCAACCAAGTCCAGCAGGGAGCGGCCATCGAACGCCTTCATCTTCAACAGCGATGATGCGCGAGTCACCCCGGCCTTCTGGAAGGCATCGGCGGCAAGACTGAGGGAGCGAATGCGCTCCAGCTTGTCATCTTCCGGCGTGGATTCGCCGCCGATCCACTTGTAGATGGCCTGCCGCGAAACGCCGAACGTGGTCGCCAAATCCGCGATGGCGGGATTCAGCACCTGACGGATATTCGCAAGATGCTCGGCGGCGCAGCGGATGTCCAGGCGCGCAGCATCCACATCCACCGTTTGGACGTCGAAATAACGCACGCGCCTACCCAGCATCTTGCCCCACTCATTGGCGTGAGAAAGCGCAAACACACTGCCGGTGCCGCCGAGCGCGCAAGCAATCATGACAACGGCAGCGCCCACGGGCTGCGGGATCGGCATGGGACGACGAGTGGGCAAGGTTGTGGGGTACATAAGCGCCTCGATTCTGATTGCGTCAGGCCCACGCACTACGTGCGTAACCCGTTGTCGTCGCACCGAACACAGATTTGATCGTGCCATGCAGCGAAATTAGCTGCTCGTTTAGCTTGTCCATTTCCACCGGCATCCGGCCTTCGACGTAATGATCTGCGTCAATGATCGCGTGTTCGCGTACCTCCTTGATATCGAAGCTCGGCGCTAACATCAATCCAGTAGGAAGCATATCTGGCGGAAAACCCAAGGGCGCAACCGCGCGGTACACCCTGACGACCAACGTTCCCTTTGTCACGAGCGGACGGGTATCGGTGGTGAATACGGTTTCGGTCATGGCATGCTGACGGGTCGCATTGAAATCAATGCCGTGCAATCCGCCCACCAGATACTGCTCCGTGCTTTCTCCCGTGCGCGGCAAGACAGCATCCAGATAGCGCAAACCCAGACGACTGACATGATCAAGCGAAACGGCCTCATGCACCGCCGTTAGGCCCCGCAACAATTCGGGAATGAACTGGTTGTGCGTCTGGTAATGGGTCGTGTGGTGGCTGATTGTCGAGGGCCCAAGAATGAAGCCCGCTGTTTGGTCGCTGCGCGTCATTAGCCAAGACACCGCTTGCTGAATTTGTGGCTCCTGCGGCTGCCCTTGCCCTGGCCCTGGCACGACCAGTTGCATGAACTGCTGCGGCTCGAACAGTGGATACCCCTCGCGCCGCAGCCGATCCTGAATCTGATCGACGTACTTCGCCATCGCGGCAACGGGATTGAAATGCGCCTGCGCCAACGCATAGTAAACAGGCGCATTCGACATCTTCTCGCTCACATTTCTCTCCGGTTCTCGTGATTGACAGTTTTGTTGTCAGTTTACACCCTGGTTGACAGATACGCCAGTGGTTTGTTGTGTTTGATCGCCCAATGGCAGTTGATTTATCAGCGCCGATTGAATTTTGAGCCAGCCGCCCGGACGTAGCTGGCGATTTCGCTGAAGGTTGATTTGGAGGTACCCAGCGCAGCGCCGATTTTGCGTTGACTGAGGTTGCCGCTGCGTAGCCAGCTGCAGTGTGTGTCGTATCTTTCTCATGGTGACCCTTGGTGTGGGCATAACTGACTCCGGTCGAAAAACTGGGCAGCTAATGCCGCGTTTGGGTCACTTAGGACACTGCTGGGATGTCCGCCATCCGTATGGAATCGTGTCCCTCATGGCATGGAATACGCATTTGAATGAAATCTTCATCCTCATCTTCATCATCCAAGCTAAACCGCTCACTCTCCAGTCCATAACACCTCTGGATGAACTCCTGTCTGTCTTCAGGCTTCTCCGTCACAAAAGCACCTGTGGCCATGCGCTGGATCAGCGATGAGTTGCGCGGTGGCTGCGGGGTTGCGGCGATTCTGGCGATCACCTTGTCATCGGCAAACACGAACAAGCGTTCTCTGGCGCGCGAGAGCCCGGTCATGAGCATGTTGCGGTTGATAAAGCTGTTCATGCCGGAGGTGAAGACGCCTACGATCTCCTTGTACTCGCTGCCCTGAGCAGCATGCACTGTCAGCGCATAGGCGTGCTCCAGGTAATTGGCCTCCTCGCCCGGGAAATCGATGGTGCGTCCGTCATCGAGCTTGAGGCGCAGCCACTGCACGCCGCTTTTGCCCTCGCCACGATTGAGCTCGTAGCCCACAATCGTGCCTGTGTCACCATTGACAACACGCTCGTCCCTGCCGTCCTGACTTTCACCTGAATCTGTTTCACCCGTTGCAGAGGTGGTGGGCGCAGCATGGGCACCACTGCCTTGTTCCTTCTGGGGAATGGTCATGTTCTTGCGAATGATGATGCGGTCATTCTCAAACAGACGTGTGCCTGAGATCGGCACACCTGTGGGATTAAGCAGGGTGCGCAGCACAGCGTTGGCATAGGTGGTGTTCCAGCCAGGCTCATCGGCACTGCCCTGCCTGCGACTGATGAGCAGCAAGGCGTTCTCGATACCGACGCGATTGATGCTGGCCAGGTAGGTTTGCACCACCTGCTCAAAATCATCTTCTGCGTCATACAGACCGTGTGAGAACTTCACGCTATCGCGGTCCACCGGATTGATGCGCCCGTTGCAGACCTCTTGGACCACATCCAGGATACCGCCTGAGTTGCGATGCACGGTGGTCAATTGCTGATGGTTGATGCCGGGCAGTTGCAGCATGTCATGCAGCACGCAGCCGGCCTGAATCGACGGGAGCTGGTTTTGGTCACCTACAACAATCAGATGCATGGTCTTGTTCATCGCGTTGAGGACGCCTTCCCACAGGGCCAAGGACGGCATGGACGCCTCATCGACAACAAGCACATGGCCATCCAGGGGATTGCCGCGATGGATGCGCCAGTTGTTCTCCGAGCCTTGCAACAGGGAGTGGATGGTCGAGGCGCTGTAGCCGGTCTCGCTGATGCGCGAGCTCAACACCTTGGCGGCTTTGCCCGTGGGGGCGCAAAACTCGAACTGCTTGTTTTTGAGCAGTCGCACCACTGTCTCCACCAGAGCGGTCTTGCCGCAACCAGGTCCACCCGTGAGCACGTGCAGGCGAGTGGGGTTGGTCAGCATGTCGCGCACCGCCTGCACCTGCGAGTCATCCAGACTCCAGTTTTGCGGGTTGGTCTTGCCAGTACGAAAGGCCGACTGAATCATCTCGTCGGTCAAATCATCGGTAAACAGGGGCTCGCTAGAGCGCATCAAGCCAGACAAGCGCTTGGCCACCGTCTTTTCGCTGTTGAGCAGCTTCTTGGTGTAGTACCGATCCTCACCGTCCACCACATCGATCTGGATGCGTTCTTGCAGTCCGTAATTGATTGCGTCGTAGACGTTGGATTGCACACGCGGATCGACCTTGATGATCGAGCGCTTGAGGTCATCGAGGCGCAAAAACACGTGGCCATTGGTGTTGCAGCCCTCATCAAGAGCGTATTCGACCAGCGCACTGAGCCGTCGTGGATCCTGGGCATCGATCTTGAGCGAGGAGGCAACGCCGTCGGCTGTGCGAAAGCCATAGCCGGACACCTCGGCTGACGGGATGTAGGGATCGTGTTTGAGAATCTGCCAGGCATCTGCAGCAGCATTGGGCGAACGAAAAGCATGGCCTTCGGGCAATTGGGCGCGAATCTCGAAAAGCCATTTGGACAAGGACATGATCACCGTGCGGTTGGCCCCTGTGATGGAGCCAATCTTCAGGGCCAGGTCGCGGCGGATGTAGCCGATCTCATCTTCACTCTGGCTGGAGCTGACCCCATCGCGCCCTGCCGGTGTCCAGTCAATCGTCCAAGGCTCGTTGAGGATTTGCAGACGAAACTTCTCCAGCGCATCAGGCTCGGGCATGGACAGGTAAAAGTCGACCATCTTTTGAGCAGACTTTGCACCGATCCCTTTGAAGTTTTGTGTCAGATACTTCTTGATGGCATTGGGTTCGAGGTAAATCTCCGGCATTGCTGAGAAAACGTCCAGGGATTGACCATATTTAGGGTGATTGACCATTTGACCGGTCAGCTTGTAGTCAAGACCCTCCTTGAGATCAGCCAGGGCCTCGCCTTTGATCTTGATGAGTTGTCCCTGGGTGTAGAACTCACCGATGGCCCAGTTGTTGAAAAGTTTGAGGGATTGAAGGCGACCTGTCATCTCTACCCCCAGGTCCAGGGGCTTGTTTGACGCCCATGGCACAGGTTTGAGAGCTTTGGGTTTGCGATCAGTCAGCGCGCCAATGAGTGCGCCCGAGTTTGATGCAGGGGGCACAGAATGAGATCGATTGGACTGTTTGTTGAAAGCTGAGAATCTTGAAGCCATGACGTGCTCCTGCTTTTAAAGTTCAAAGATCATAAGGAATGAAACCATTTAATGCAAATGAGAATACAAATGAACCAATGAAATTGCAGTTTGGAGTTTTAAAGTTTCAGGTTCAAAGGTTCGATTTTGAGGTTCAAGAGTTCAGCCCACTCGGCTTGATCTTCAGGACCTGATCATCCGAAAGTCTGAATGCGTCAAATTTGCCTCAGAACGCACGAAAACTGTCTGGACACCCAAAGGCAGGTGTCGGTTCACCTTTAGTCTGTCATTTTTGAACCTTAATATGTCACTAAATTCATGGAATTTGGCGCGAAAGCAAAGGTTTAGCCGGAGAACAGGCAAGAAGTGAACACTGCAGGAATATTGCACCGCAGGCGGGTTCAAAAATTATGCCCCCTTAATTTGTCACAACCTTGCATTTGTTTCCTTTAGTATGTCATCATCTGACAAGTAACCTGTCTGAGGGTGACCATGGGTCGTTTGCACGTTGTACCCGATTGCGTTGCAGTTGCCGCTGATCGACTCGTCGTCATCGTTCGTGTTGACGATGATGGCTCTGTCGTGGTTCGTGATCTTGCAAGTGGCCGTGTTCATGCAACAGATGCTGCAGAACTCAGAGCTCCACCCAACGAAGCTGATCCCAATCCTGATCGGGCAACTGACATTTTTGACGCCTCGGATTCGCGGTGGGAGTTGGCCCGGCTTCGGGAAGAGGTGATTGCCGGAATTGATAGCACTGGGGAGGTTACAGAGCAAGCACAGCGAGTAGCGGCAAATTTGGGTGTTTCCATTCGCACGGTTTTTCGGTGGCTTGCACTCTATCGGGAAGCACCTCAAACATCTTCCCTTCTTCCCCGTCCACTGGGCCCACCCGCTGGAAGCCACCGCCTTGATGAACGAGTGGAGCATTTGATCACTGATGTGATCAGGGACGTGTATCTCACGAAAGTACGGGCCAAGAAGGAAGAAGTCGTACGAATGGTCGGACTGCGCTGTGCCGCACAAGGCCTCAAAGCCCCGTCACGCAAACCTATCCTGGCGCGGCTTAAGAAACTAGACCCTCGGCAAATCATGAAGGCGCGGCTTCAACCGGGTGAGGCCGCCTCACTGTGCAACTTTGTGCCAGGGAGCTACCCAATTCGCCGCGCGTTGGAAGTCGTGCAAATTGATCACACCCCCATGGATGTCATCGTTGTTGACGAGGCGCATCGGCTCCCGATTGGCAGACCTTGGTTGACCCTGGCCGTTGACGTCGCCACCCGGGTTGTGGTCGGGTTCTATGTAACGATGGAGGCACCTTCCTCAACATCCGTGGCACTGTGCCTCACCCATGCCACCTTACCCAAGGAATCCTGGCTCAAGCAACGTGGACTGACCTGTACCTGGCCAGTTTGGGGGCTGCCCCAGGCATTGCATGCCGACAATGGTGCCGACTTCACTGCTGCAGCGTTGCGCCGAGGGTGTGATGAACACGGTATCCGTTTGATCCTGCGCCCAGTGGCAACGCCCCATTACGGTGGACACATCGAGCGCCTGATCGGCACCATGATGGGCCGTGTACATCTGCTGCCAGGAACCACAGGTGCGAACTCGCAGGACAAGGGTGAATACCCGTCTGAGCATGAAGCACGCTTGACGATGGCAGAGCTGGAAAAATGGCTGACACTTGAAATCTGTGAGCAATATCATCACCGCATTCACAGGGGAATTCATCGCAGTCCATTGGCAGCATGGGAAGAGAGCGTCAATGGAGCCAATGCAATAGGGCGCTGTCTGCCCGATCAACCCGAGCAGTTCACCATCAGCTTTCTACCCTTCTGCGAGCGAAAACTGCGACGTGATGGCTTGCATTTGTTCAACATCCGCTACTGGGATAACGTGTTGCCCTCCATGGTGCAGCTTGGCGCGCCAGTGATTGTTCGGTACGACCCGCGCAATTTGGCCAAGGTTTTTGTCTTGGCTTGCGATCGTCGCTACTACCCGATACCCTACGCTGACCTCTCGCTGCCGCCCATCACACTTTGGGAGCAACGTGCAGCGCTGACCAAATTGCACAGTGAAGGTAACAACGCTGCGGCAGAGGCCGCCATTTTTCAAGCGGTCGTTGACCAACGTGCCTTGATCGCACAGGCAGCCGCCAAGACCCGCTCAGCCAGGCGCCAATCGCAACGCCGCAAAGATGCCGGGGTTGACATGACAGGTAGGCCCCGATCCGAGGCAAGTGTGGTCGACTATTCTCAACCGGTGTTGCCATCAGACGCAGAAGTCTGGGATGTTTGAGCCATGGCCCACAGTCTTGACCACCTTCACCCTGGCGTTTGGGCGTATCTTGAAGATTCCGTAGAACAACGCATCAACCGTCTGTACTCGCCCAAGTGGGTTGCCTATTCCCGTGGAAATGAAGCGCTCGGTCGAATGGAGCATTTGATCAATCACCCACCGAGCGGGCGCATGCCTTGTATGCTGCTTTATGGCGACAGCAACATCGGCAAAACGATGATTGTCGAAAAGTTCGTGCGTGATCACCCAGACGTCTGCAATGAGCACAAGGAAGTTGAGATCCGTAAGACGATTCTCATTCAGATGCCCGCCACCCCCCGGGATGACAAACTTTATGCACAAATCGTGGAAGGACTGGGATTTGATGCACCCATCAATCGGCGCACGGATATGGAGCTTCTGGGATTACGCCTACTGCATCGCAATCCCCCCAAAATATTGATCATTGACGAAGTTCATCACCTGTTGGCGGGTGCTGTGCGGGAGCAGCGCCAATTGCTCAATCAGCTCAAGTTCATCAGCAATGAATTTCGCATACCGATAGTGGCGGTCGGGACCAACGAGGCACTTTTTGCCATGCAGACGGATCCCCAAATCGCTTCACGCTTTGAGCCCTTTGGCTTGCCCAAGTGGCGTGAAAGTGCCGAATTTCGGGCCTTCGTGGTCAGTTATGGTCGGCTGTTGCCCCTGAAAAAGCCATCGACGCTGGGCGACAAAGAAGTAATTCAGCGGCTGATGACACTGTGCCATGGTTTGACCGGCAAGGTCACCACGCTGTTGACCCAAGCTGCAGAGTTGGCGATTCGTCAGAAAACAGAATGCGTCAATCTGGACTTGATTGAGCAGGCCGCCGCTTCAGGGATCTATAAATTGGTGGCAATGGATTCTGAAATGGAGCCAACATGATTGGCAAAACCGCACTGGTGACATACTTAAGGTGCTGTTACTGCCAAATTAAGGTTCATAAATGACAGACTAAAGGTGAAACGACACAAGGCACGCCCCCGGCGGGCGGGCACAAGCAAAAGGACTGTGCACTGCAAATATTTTGATTTTGTGACCTTGATGGCGACCCAAAGCTACCTACTCATGACCACCCAAACTGTTCCGCCCGGGTGAAGTCCTCCAGGTAGTCCTTGTTGTTCTTACGAATCATGCTATCAAGTTTGAATTTTTTGCGTAGAAAACTTTTAAGGCACTAACTAACTGCTTGTTTCATTGCATCTTTCACCAGTAAATAATCCTTAGATGTCGTTCTGCAATGCCGATGCTTTGTTCACCGGTTACGTTGGTGATGTTGAATTTTTTCATAGTTGAAGGCGAGGGGAGCAGAAACGTAAACTCTTCGCCCAGTTCGGGGCGCAGTCCCTTGCCTGCCTCCTGTGTCAGGTCAAAAAAGATCTGGGGAACACCTACCTCTTTCAGAAACTGGTCTTCAAGGCGAAGCATCTCTTCGTTGTTACGGATGACGGCTTCGCAATCCACCCTGTCAGGCGGGTTATTTTCTTTCAAAAAACGGCATAAGGCGTCGTAACTGCCGCCAAACTGATTGTTGAAGCCTGCCCTGGCATTGCCGTGAAACCCCACAAAGCCGTTTTGGATAACCTTTTCTTTGCCACCCAGAAACAGATAATTGGCAGCGCTTGAGGCTGCAATGGTATCCACCATTACCTTCAGGCCGCGTCGATGGATGTCCAGCCCCATCCGCACGCCGCTGAAGGTGTCTCCCCCGCTGGATTTAACCACCAGTACCCGTACCTTGTCGTCAACGGCGCGCTGGTAGTCGTCAAAGGTCGTGGCAGTAATAGTACCTTCAAATCTGAGCGTCTCATCGTTAATCCGGGTATAACGGTATTCCGGCGTCTGCTCTGCTGCGTTACCGGTGGAGCCCGGAGTGCAGCCTGATATGAGCAGTATCCACAGCATCAGACAACCTGTCGCGTTATGTCTAACTGATTTGAAAACAGCCATTGCTCTACTCCCTTTGCCAGGTGTTCAGGCTAAACCTCAATACATGTTCAGTTAAGCCGTTCGTGCTGAGCTTGTCGAAGCATGAACGGCTTGACCGTCACCCCTTGGACAGGCTCAGGGCGAACGGTCAGGCCTAAACGAACCATATTGAGGCTATGTCAGTTGCACATTTATCAGATCACTCTATTTTTTGCCGCTTTCAAGGTCAATGGAATGCCTGTTGCCCTTAAAAAACGACAAAAACTGTCCTCACTCAATCTCGTTATCTCTACGTTTTTAATAGTCCAAAAGACTCCTGTTTTTTTGCTCGAACTTATCTGAAAACACATATCAGATTGTTATTGTTGCCCTTTATAACCCTATTGGCATTATTTGGGCAGATTGTGCCGTCATACCACTTGGTATTAGATAACTTTGTGCCGCTGAAATTGACAGCGTTATTGACTATCGTTGCCCCGGAAAGGTCCGCTCCGCGCAAGTCAGCTCCGGTGAAATCCACCTCTTTCAGATTGGCGTTCCTGAATGAAGCCCCTTGCAGATTCGCATACTGAAATTTGGTGTTCAGGAACTTTGTTGTACTGGAAAACACCGCTTCTGACAGCTCTGATTTTGCAAAATTGGTCTCAACCAGCGTAGCTGCTGAAAAAGTTGCTTTTTTGAGAGTTGCCTGCGAAAGCAGGCTGCCCGTGAGATTGGTTTCGTTAAAGGTAACGCCGCTCATATCTTTACGGCTTAAATCTTGCCAGCGATAATCACCTTCCGCAACGGTCTTGCCCGGCGAGATATTATCAATATCGATACTTGGGTAGAAAAGCGGCCAGGCGATTATCTGTGTGCTTGCATAAACAGGCATTGAATATGTTTTTTCCTGATAACTTTTTAAAATTTCAGTTGCGATAGATTCACCAAGTACCACTGCAAGCTCGGTGCGCAGGTATATCCCTGATGGGAAACGATTCCTTAACGTTTCATTTCCATCATAGGCAGTGTCAGGAAGCTTGAACAAAATCTGGTTAGAAGGTTCATAGGTGGCCCTGGAAAGCTCTTTCATTGCGTAAAAATAGGTAGCGGCCCCTAACCAGCCTTTATCTATCGATGGCCGTGCAATCTTGTGTCCTGTAGATGCCTTGCTATTAAAGCTATCGCTCAAATTTGATACTGTCACATCTGGAATTTGATAACTGTTGGTTTTGCTGTAACTGACCCCGGCAGCTATTTCTCCCCCCAATTCCGGATTTTGACTCGCCTTAGCGCTAATCTTGCCGTCAAGTTTCCAGGTGAAGTTTTCACTAACGGAGGTGGTTCCAGAATAGGTTTTGATAGATGTTTTTTCCAGCGTTGAGACGAGAGCGTTTTTGCCATCATAAACCCGAACAGGCTTATTGTCAGCATCCACAAGCTGGGATGTAATCTGGTATGAATTCACATAAAATCCGCGATGATATGTGCTATCAAACACAATTTGTCCTGCCGCAGAAAGTGAAGCCGATTGATTTACAAGAATATAATCATTGTTTTTGTCCTGATCATAAATACGCCATATTTCGTTATCGATCACATAAGTGTTGGGGTTGTAGCCGTCTAGCCATTTATACGTTCCGCGAAGTGATATGGTGATTTGACCGGTTGTTGAAAGATCAATTATATTTTTCTGGTCAGCTTCGGCAACCTTTTGAAGTACATGTTCTCGTGCCTTTGCAGTAGCAGCCATATCTACTGTGTTACGCCCTTGTTCTTCATTGATCCATTCACGCAATATGGTGATGTTATCCTGTAGATCTTCATCGCTTGCGCTTGTGACAAGAATTTCTGACTTTGTATCTACCAGCTTTTCTTCTTCGTAGGTATTGGTGGTCACCGGTATTGTTGCAGAGGGAGGCAGGGCATTTACAAGCAGAACACTTTCTTTGCCGATATTGTTTCTATCTACGCCGTAGATGCTGATACCATCATTTGTTGAGTAATAATTATCAATCTCAAATCCCGTAACTTCATTAAATACCTCAATATCATCGCTGTTCGGGTTGAGTAACACAACAGGAAAGCCTGTTTCATAAGCTTTCTGTAGATAGTTGATGACCTCTTCATCGTAATACTCTCCGTCATCAACCAAGTATACCAAAACAGGGGCATGTGGTTCTGCACCCAACTTGGTAAGCTGAAAGTTCGCGTTTAATTTGTCTGCAAGTGGGCTATCAGGCTGGCCTATGAGTACAACTGTGCTTTTGACGGCGCTGCCCTCGCCCTCGCCCTCGCCCTCGCCCTCTCCCCCGCCACCGCAACCGGACAGCAGCGCTGTCACAACCAAAGAAAGAGAAAGCAGAAATAGTTTCAGTCTCTCAAAATGTTCGATATTATTCATCTCATCTTCCGTTGGTTGTGTTTAAAAGAATTTGACGGTGTCTTCTATAAATATCAGTGGATACCGTACTCAGGATATAGTTAACAATAACTGCCTCATTTGGCTCGTCGGCTTATGAATCGCACTGAATCCTTTCAAACTGCTGGTGTGACTCGCCACACTAGCAGTTTGCGCCTAGCATTGCATCCCAAACTCTGACGGCCAAATGCATAATATATTTTCTAACGTATCCTCAGTGGGTCTGGCGTATCAGTGCTGCTGGCGTAATTTCGACTTTAAGGGTCAATTACTCTGAAGATTGATCGTATTTCCGAAATAAGTTACAAGTATGCTAATTTTATAAGGTGCTCCCGTTGAATTGAGATAGTAAGTGAAGTCCCTTTCGGTCAAAGAACTGCCAATATAGCTTGTTGCAAAAAGCAACTTCACATTGCCATTGCTCTCAGACTCAAGGCGCGTTACCTGATTTTCTTCAGTAGTGACATTACCGATGGTGGTTACCGACCCAGCAGATGAATAATAGCCAACGTCCATCGCGTCTGGGAGATACCGAATCCTGCCGCCGGAAAGAATGTCGGAGGAATCGCTCTTAACGATCTTATAAAGTGTTTGATTTGGAACTTCCCAATAAATATCGCCAATTTCATCGGCGAAAATTCCATCATCCATGGATACAGTGACTTTCTCCTGGACGTGGTAAACGCTCTTTCCCTCAAATACGGTTTGCCCCTTGGCTTCCAAGGTATATTGTCCTGTATAACTCTCTCCGCCTGAATCTGTACCGGTCAATGCGAAACTGTATTTAGTCCCTGATACTGCGGTACCGCCATATACAGTCTTGAATGGAATCAAGGATACTGAGGCTGCAACCGTCGGTGGGGGTGGTTCTATCACAACTGGATCAGTCGAATCTCCGCCGCCGCCGCATCCACTCAATGCAAACACTGCCAAAGTAATAGCCAATAATTTCGTCTTCATGCTTCTATCTCCTTTAAGTTAACTTACAAATAACACACTTATTTAAATCGTAATGAATTTCAAACAGCCAGATTAATGATTAAAGAAATATTTCTGCCAATTTTATTGGCTGATATTAATTTGTGAGGTAATTTTCTAGATGCTCTATCGAATCATGTCACGGATCGATTTGAGCATTTGTTGGGCGGCTATCTCGTCGGTCCAATATGGGTTTTGTTGTGTTGTTGAACTGACTTGCGCGCGCCTGTCGGACACTGACTCTGACATGGCTGCAGTTGCAGCCTGTGCATCTTGCGGCAAGGGCAAACCAGGGCAATGCAACGTGGCATCAGGTAACTGACCACTAAGCAAATAGTTCGCCACCGGGGTGTTGACACAAGCGCTATATGGAAATAATCCGTGGGAATATTCGTTATCGCCCACGAGAATCATTTGTGCATTGGGCAAGGCATTCAGGGTGTTTTGCGCACCTTCCAGCGGTGTCAGGGCATCCCACCTCGACTGCACCATCAAAATTGGCCCCACCGTGGCAGCCTGTGACACGTCTGGGCGTTGGCGTGCTGGCAATTTCCAGAACAAGCAACTGTTTTCGTTGGCATTCAGATCGCCACCGGTCCAGGCTGCGGTGGTGGCAATCAATTGGTCTGCCCGTTGCGTCCAATAAGCGGTGTCGCCCACCCATGGCGCATCGTTGCAAACCACCATGGCATAGGTGGCATGCTCAGGCGACAAATACAGGTCAATGACAGGTTGAGGTGGTTCGAAATACGAGTACGCTACATTCAGGACTTCGGCATTGATCTCTGGCACAGCTGAAAACACATGCTTGTCCAAGGCTGATCGAAGCACCACAGGGTCTTGCGAGTCCACTGCCTGCATGACTTGCTCAAGCCCATACGCCGCCATCATGCGTCCAACTAACCCACTGACATCTTGTGAATTATTCAATTGAAGGTCTGACTTCAACCATGTCAGCAGCGCGGGACGCAATGCGTTGAGATTGCGCCACACTGCCTGCGATGTATCGCCTAACTGAAAATCCGTATCAAACCGGCTGACGTAAGGCACCAGCACTTGCTCAATGACCCGCTGGCGACCATTGAGTTGGTTAACTACCGCCTGCGCATAATCATTCGTGACATCCATGCTGCTGTCGAATACCATGCGCCCAGTGTGCTGAGGAAACCGGCTGGCATACCAGGTGCCGAGCCAGGTACCATAAGAATAGCCGAACAAGTTGAACTTTGACTCACCCAGCATCTGCCGAATCAAATCCAGGTCTTGCACAGTGGCTTCGGTATGAATGTGCGCAGCGATCGGGCTGGCCTGGCAGGCCTTGGCGACTAGCTCTGCATTGGCAAACATACGGCTCAAGTTTTCGGCGCTGCGATCCAGAGTAGGATCATTGATTGCCAACGGGGGGACAGCCGACTCGCATGACACGGTGCTGCTGTATCCGGTGCCGCGAGGCGAAAACCCGATCAGGTCAAAGCGCTGCGAAATCTGTGCCATCAGCGCCGCATCAGGGTCAGCGGTATTGGCCACATCAAACAGAGCCCCAAATATCAACGGCATGGTGTAGCCATCACCTCCCGGCCCGCCAGGGTTGAAAAACAAGGCCCCCTGGCGTGCAGCGGGGTCACCTGCTGACACGCGCATCAAGCCGATGGACAGTGTTGCAGCTGCGGGATTGGCATAGTCCAGCGGAACTTTGACGTTGGCACAACGTACCCGCCGCAATCCAACCAAGCTCAGGGCTTGGCCATGGTCAGCGGGGGAGAACACAGCTGGATTACACGGCTGCCAATCAATGGGTTGGGACTTGAACGACTGCAACGGATCTACGGCATCGTCCGAGCCGCCACAGGCTGTCAACGCCAGCACCACTGCCCATAAAACCCCATACGCGCGCTGATGAAACATGCAAACCGCCTTATCAAACAAGTTTAAGATTAGGATAATAGTGGTTGAAATACACTTGCCGTTGATAAAAATCAACCGCGTGAGTCTAATTTGCATGGTCACGATGCCACACCAAAGCATGAAACCGTTCGCCCGGAACTTGGCCGCTGGGCGTTTATCATTGCAGTGGTTCGACAAACTCACGGGTGTCTCGCGTTCACCCTAAAGCATTCAGGTGCATAGACAAGCCTTTTGATTCAATATTCGATTGAAACAATGATCTGAATCTATTTTTTTAAATGCAAGCGCTTGTTAAAAAAGCTCTTTTTATAAGTTATGAAAAAATATTTTATTGGTGCTGTTTTCCTGCTCATCGTATCTGTATTTGTCGTCGGTTGCGGCGGTGGCCACGCAGAAGCCGAGCAGACGGATTCAGAAATGAGCGAATCAAACAGCCCAAAGGCTAGCTTTCTTATTGGCGGAAACTACGGCAAGCTTTCATACAAGCTGATTGAGTACGGTGGCTTCACGGATTTGCCATATCTGGGAGGCTGGAGTATGAATAATATAAACTCAGTTGACACTATCCCCTCGGTCTCAGAGCTCCCTTTCATGGTTTACGGCGGGGTTTTAAATTCATTTGGCAATAGCTATCAAATATATGGCAACACGTTTGTTAAAAATCCTGCGAAGCTAAGGTATTTATTGATTCCGAATTTTGAAGTGACTGCTTTAAATACGCCGGTTCACTTTAGATTGACAGCAAAAGAAATTGAAAAACAACTATTTGACGGCTGCCTATCCGAAAAAATCGATGGTTCGCTCATGCTTACAAATAATAAGTTTGAATGCGAAAATATATCATTGATATCAAATGTGGTATTTACCAAAACCAATCAAGCGTTAGAAGTGGAGGTTGATTTGGGGGAGTTTTACACATCGTTAAATGCCGCATTTTCAATAAAGCAGACACAGCCTAATTTTGATCTAACATACAGCACCGCGCATGGCAGTATTTCGACCATATTAACCGTGAATTTATCAGCATCAAGTGAATTGCCACCGAATGTGATAGCGCATGGTGACTTTTTACCAAATCCGGATGGTTTTGGGTTTTCAAATAGTGGCATGATCGATCCAAACGTATTAACCAATAGCGATATCGCAGAGATGTACGGAGCAGATGCCGTTTGTTTTAACGCAAACGAAAGCGACTGCAAAATAAGCGCATACGGCACCTTCCTCAAGCAAAGCAGAACCAACATATCTGGGGGTACTTGTTATGGCATGACGGTTGCTGCGATGATGTTAAAAAAAGGCATTCCCTTCAAGGGAAAATCGAAAATATCCGACTATAACGGTAATGCAAAAAATACAATATCTTTAAACCATAGCGATGTGGCCAGATTGATAGCCTACAAAGTTAACAGCCAATATACGCCGGAAATGTTGGATTATTTTCTGTCCCCCGATGGTGCTTGTAAAAACATGACGATTAAACAAGTCTTGGACAGAATCACGCTGGGGTTTGGCAGTGACGACCCAATCATGGAAGCAGGTATGTTTAGCGCTAGCGGAGGGCATTCGGTGACACCATACGCCGTTAGCAAAATGACAGAGGATAACTACCGTATTTACGTTTACGACAATAACTATCCTGGCAGCAACGAAAAGTACATAGACACACATATTTCGACAAATAGCTTTTATTATGACGGGGCTCAAAATTCGCAATCACCAGATTTGATTTACTCGGAAAAATACGCACCTTTGTGTGTAACGCCTTTGAGTATGCATCAGTATTACAAGATTAATATTCAACCTGTAAACTCATTTCAATTTAACATTGATACATCCAGAACTAAATCTGTTCTGGTTTCAAATAATAGTTATTTGACCAATTTTTTGGACTTTGAGAATAAATCGGAGACACTTAACATCCCAAACTCGGCCTTTGTAAAAGGAGGGGATCAGTCTTGGTTGACCATCAATAATGTATTGCCCCCACCCTTTGCCTTAAACATTATTACCTCAAGATCAGCCTTGGAGCCGTACCTCACGCAGTCGTATTTAACCCGCGTCACCCCGCAGGATAATGCTGATGCAAACATCAACATCAGCTCTTTAACTGCACGCTACGCAAATGGGTTCTCAATAAATCAAAAGCACTCTGCCAACGGCGAATCGTCGATGAGTTATAAAATTCACCCAAGCTCAAGAATAGTCGTGGTGGATAAACCCGAGAATCTCATGCTGACCATATTTATGGATAATAACAGTGAGAAACTTGGCTATATCTATACGATCAAAGTGACGGATACGATTTCCTATCCAAATGCCAGCCTGGGAACGTTGATAGCGGATAACGGTGAGCTTGAGGTATTTGTATTTGATGCTACTAATTTTCAAAAACTTGAATCTAGTATCAACTACACGATAACAGCTTCCATTCAAAATACAGATGGTATTTTTCCAAGAGCTTCAAAGAGCATTTCACAGGCTGTCAATTCAGCGCTAAAAATATCATACAAAGGCAGCGGTAGCGCACCATCAAGCATTTCAAAACGGTCGGCTGTGCAGATGAATCAAATGCCGTCTATCGCAGTTGAGGCAGTTTATTAAATTTGAGAAATGAGTTGGGTGGGCAGATTTTTGATCCGCTTTTAGGTGGTCGCACGACCATGCACTTGCCTTCGCAACTCAGTGCGCATTTGAAAGTGGCGTAGCCAACGTCGGCTGCGTTTGCTGCAAAAACGCCTCGTAAATACGGGTGACCTGGGCGGCAGCCTCTAGCTGCGGCAGGTGTCCCTTGCCTGCCAGCCTGACCAGTTGGCTGCCTGGCAGGCACTGCGCGAGTCGGTTGGTTGGGCTGTCGCCAAAAATTCGATCTTGACTGCCCCAG
>JFJP01037789.1_pt1 | contig 22688 bp, 18 predicted proteins | sample 431651 | NCBI WGS metagenome assembly JFJP01 (sample SAMN02602958, study PRJNA72255) | Microbial mat metagenome, whole genome shotgun sequencing project. | biome: fresh water; feature: sink hole; material: water; isolation source: purple microbial (photo- and chemosynthetic) mats found in...
TGCCATAGTTGTGCATTAATGTTGAAGCCCCTAAATTAATAAAAAATCCAATTGTCCAAATTGGATTGCAATATATCTTCATTTGGTATAACTTGTACGGCTCAGGTCCCTCCAATCCGATTCTGTATTGCGAGCTCATTAGGAAAGGCGGAGCATTTGACAAGGACAACGGCCTCAAAAGAGACTTCTTGGAAGGGACGGACATCCTGCTGGAAACCTACACCCTGAAGGACGGCGTCCGGCACGGTCCGGCGCAGGAGTACCTACTGGGCACCCTGGTGGAAGAGTGCGAATACCAGAATGGCGTGAAGCAAGGGCCTTACAGGCGCTTTCTGTTCAGCGTCCTCAAAGAGAAAGGCACCTACCGCGATGGCGAAAAACACGGTTTGGTGGAAACTTTCGATGGCCCTGGCAACAGGACGGGCTACTACAACTACGCGATGGGCAAGCTCCAAGGCAAGGCTATCGAGCGTTTTGAAGAAGAGCCTAACGGAGTCAGGGCTTACCTGGAGATCAACTACGAAGCAGGCATTTTGAACGGTCCAACATTTCTGCACATCAGCGACGGCGTGGATTCCGTCAGGATTGAAAACGGATCGTACAGCATGGACCAAAGGAATGGGCGGAATATAATTCCCACAAATGACACGCTATTGCATACAAACTTCCTCAATGACAAATTGGAGGGCATTGCCTACGCTTATGATTTCTTTGACTGGTTCCATGCCTACACCTCCTCCGACAGCAGCAGATTGGTGCCGTACCTTGAGCGGACTTTCGTAAACGGTGCCAAGACCGGACCGTTCAGGGATTTCGAGAATGGAATCCTAGAACGTGAAGGCAACAACCTCAACGACCAATTGCAGGGGCTTATCAAGGAGTACTGCTGGATGCAGGAGTGCGGCGCACGCCGTGGCGACTTGGTGTCTATTTCACAATACACCAACGGGCAGCTCAACGGACCAAGGGAGCTGATGATTTCGATCGAAGACCTTGGCAACGGGAGGTACATCGTCGATGATGGGTACTACGAAAAGTCGAACTACCGGAATGGAGTGCTCAACGGCCCCTACTATTGGGGTACTTCCGATGGCCAGATGATACGCAAAGGCAGTTACAGCAACGGCCTGCAAGAAGGAACGTGGGAAGAACAGGGCGACCCTTACTACATCACTGCCCAGATGCGCGCCGGAAAGCTCGACGGCCTTTACACGGTCGGAGTCGGACCTGGCGATGTCTTCGAGAAGTTGCGCTACAAGGCCGACGAACTCCACGGGCTTTGCGAGAACCTCAATTCGGGCATCACGGCCGAGTATGCCGATGGGGCGCTCAAGTGGGCGAGACGCGACCTCGGCGGCGGCAACTTCGACAAATACGAGATTGTCAGGACAGTGGGCAGCCACTTCTGGGCCAACCTCGAATTGGTTTCACCGGACTCAAGAACCGTTGCCCAATACAAGATCCTCAAGGGAACCGAGGAACTTCCCTCTTTCAGGGATTTCTTCGACACGTTCGTCCCCCAGCAAGTCCAAGCCACTGGCACGCTCGACGGGCCGTATCTGTGGGAGCACAACGGCAAAACCATCGAGCAAGGCCAGCACGCCAACGGCCAGAAAACGGGAAAATGGATCTACAACTTCTACGACCAGGACGTCCGCGTGACCATCGTACACCAGCTCAATCCGGAAATCGAACAGTACAGCCGGATCAGCACCTCCGAACCTTTTGAAGGCGACTTCATCTACACCTACGCCGATGGCTCTTACGAAGAGCGCAAAATCAAAGACGGGCTAAGGGACGGCCGCAGCATCCTCTACTCCAAAGACCAGGAGAAAATCCGCGTCACGAAATACGAAGAAGGAATCATCGACGAATAAACGCCGTACCCGCGTTGTACAGACGCGATGAATCGCGTCTGTACAACGCATCGACGCCGCCGCCGCCGTACAGACGCGATTCATCGCGTCTCTACGGCGGCGGCGGCATGCGGCGGCGGCGGCGGCGGCACGCGGCGGCACGCGGCGGCACGCAGCCACACGCCCCGCCGCCCCTCACAGCCTCCGCCTGGCCAGCAGGGCCACGGCGGCGGTTACGAATCCGACGACGGTTACGGAGCTGGCGGGCATGAGGATGGCGGCGATGATGGGCGAGAGCTGGCCCGTTACGGCGAAGTAGAGGCCCACCAGGTTATAGACGATCGAGATGCCGAAGCTGGTCTTGACCACTTTGATGCCCAGCTTGCTGAACAGCAGCAGGTCTTGCAGCCGGTCGAAGCGCCGGGCCTCGAGGATGGCGTCGCAGGCGGGCGAGAAGTGGTGGATGTCGTCGGCCACGGCGATGCCCGCGGTGCTTTCGCGCAGGGCGCCCGCGTCGTTGAGGCCGTCGCCGACCATGAGCACCCGCTTGCCCGCGGCCTCGAGGGCGCGCACGCGTTCGAGCTTGTCCTGCGGGCTTTGGTTGAAGCGCAGGTTCTCGGGCTGGGGCAGGATGGCCGCCAGGCGTTCGCGCTCGGCCTCGTTGTCGCCCGAGAGCAGGTGCAGCTCCTTGTCGCGCGAGAGGCTGCTGGCCAGGCCCTCCCAGCCGTCGCGATAGACGTTGCGCACCTCGAAATGGCCCAGCAGCTCGCCGTCGAGCTCGAGGAAGGCCTGGCTGCCCAGCCCGGCCTCGACCTTGGCGCCCAGCCAGGCGGCGCTGCCCAGCCGCAGCCGCCTGCCGCCGACAAGCGCCTCGATGCCCTTGGCGGGCAGTTCGTCGAAGCGCTCCACGGGCAGGGGCTCCAGCCGCTCGAAGTGGCGGGCCAGGGCCACGCTGACCGGGTGCGACGACTGCCTGGCCACCGAGCGCACCAGCCGCTCGCGCTCCTCGCCCAGCTCGGGGCCTTGGAAGCGCACCTGCCAGCGGTCGTTGCGCGTGATGGTGCCGGTCTTGTCGAAGACCACCGTGTCCACCGAGGCCAGCTTTTCGACCACGTCCGTCGATTTGAGGTAGAGGCCGTGCCGCCCGAAGAAGCGCATGACACTGCCGAAGGTGAAGGGTACCGAGAGGGCCAGCGCGCAGGGGCAGGCCACGATCAGCACCGAGGTGAAGGCGCGCAGGGCCACCGAGGCGTCGTGCCAGAGCCAGAAGGCGGCCGTGAGCACCGAGACCACCAGCACGGCCCCGGTGAAGCGGGCGCTGACCTGGTCCATCAGGGCGGCCAGGCGCGTGGGCGGCTCCTTGCCCGCGTCCTGGTTCCAGAGCTCGGTCAGGCGGCTCTGGCGCACGGGCTTGTCCACCAGCACCTCGATGGCCGCGCCCTTCTGCCGTCCCCCGGCGAAGAGCGGCTCGCCGATCTGCTTGGCGATGGGCACCGACTCGCCCGTTACGAAGCTGTAGTCGATGTTGGCCACGCCGCGGGCCAGGGTCGAGTCGGCCGGGATCAGCTCGTTGTTTCGGATCAGCAGCAGGTCGCCCTCGCGCACCTGCTCCAGCGGCACGATGGCCTCCTGGTCCTGTTCGAGCCGCGTGACGGCGATGGGGAAGTAGGACTTGTAGTCGCGCTCGAACGACAGGGCCTGGTAGGTCTTGTTCTGGTACCATTTGCCGATGAGCAGGAAGAAGACGAAGCCGGCCAGCGAGTCCATGTAGCCCTGGCCGGTGCCCGAGACGATTTCCCAGGTGCTCTGGACGAAGATGGCCGCCATGCCCACGGCCACGGGCAGGTCGATGTTGAGCATCCGGCTGCGGATGCCCTTGAGGGCCGAGAGCAAGTAGTCGTTTCCGGCGAAGAAGAACACGGGCAGGGCGAGCACCAGGTTGGCCCAGCGGAAAAGCTGCTGGAAGTTCTCGGCCACCCACTGCCCTCCGGGCAGGTACTCGGGCAGGCTGAACATCATGATGTTGCCGAAGCAGAACCCCGCCACGCCCAGGCGGTAGGCCAAGGCCCTGTCGGACTGGATGGCCTTGTCGTCGTCGCGGTCGAGCTGGTCGAGCGTGATCTTGGGGATGTAGTGGATCGAGGCCAGCAGCTCGGCCAGTTGGCGCAGGCTGACCTGCTCGTCGCGGAAGGTGATGGTAACGAGCTTCTTCGGGAAGTTGACCGACGAGGCCACCACGCCCTTGTGCAGCTTTTCGAGGTGCTCGAGCAGCCAGATGCAGGAGCTGCAATGGATGCTGGGCACCAGCAGTGTAACCTTGGAGATGCCTCCGTCGGAAAACTCGAGCAGCTTGCCGCGGATTTCTGCGTTGTCGAGGAAGGCGAAGTCGCGGCTGGTCTGCTCATCGACGCGGATGCCCGGGTTCTCGGCGTATTCGTAGTACTTGAACAGCTTGTTCTCGTTGAGCAACTGGTAAACGGTCAGGCAACCGTTGCAGCAGAAGGCCTTCCCGTCCCAGACCGGCGATCCGGGAGGGCAGGAGCTTCCGCAGTGGACGCATTTTTCAGACATGGCGGGGGCGGGGGGATTTTCCCCCAAAAGTAAGCAAAATAAACGGTCGTTGGGGCGCGGGGCTGCGGGGCCTCAAGGCTCGACTGGGGCCTCGGCCCTGCCGCGGGGCCAGAAGTTGAAGGCGATGCGGAAGACGGGGTTGGTGTAGGGCGTGCTCTGCGAGAGGGTGAAGTTGTAGAGCAGGAGCAGGTCCGACGAGAACCGCTCGCCGAACATCTGCCGGTAGCCGACGCCGCCGAGGGCCCCGCTGACCCAGAGGCGGTCGCCCTCATAGATGTTGCCGGCCCAGTCGATCATGAAGGGCTGGTGGTTGAGCATCTCGTACTCGGCGTGGGCGAAGATGTTGCGGAAAATGGTGTGCTCGGTGAAAAGCCGGTAGCCGTACTGGTAGTTGGAGTAGCGGGCGGGCGTGTAGGCGAAGAAGTTGTAGGTGCCGCCCAGGGCCACCAGCCACTTGTCGGTGATGCGGTAGCCGGCGTGGGGCGAGAGGTCCACCTGGGTGATGGTGCCGAACTGCAGGCCGAAACTGCCGCCGATGACCATCTTGTTGTTCAGCACGACGCGCCGCTCGGGCTTGGGCTGCTCTTCTTCCTCGGTGAAAAATCCTTCTTGGGCGCGGGCCTCGGGGACGGCGGCCAGGCCGAGCGCGAGGACGAGCGCGGCCCATGCCAGGGCGCGGAAAGGGGCGCCAAGGGCTTGCTTGCTGCTGTTCATGTGCGTGGGGTCTTGTGGTTCATGCCCTCAAAAACCCATCCGCCGCCGAATTGTTGCGGGACGGGCGCCGGGGGCGGATGTTTTTTTCGGCCCAAACTTCGCGATAATAAACGAGAAAGCATCTAACTTCGCCCAAAAGCCGGACAAGGCGCGACGCGATGGAACACAAGCATACCCACGAAACGGAACACGACCACGATCACGGCCACGATCACGATCACGGCCACGGACACGGACACCACGACCTCAAGGGCCGCAACCTGCTGCTGGCCATTCTGCTGAATGTCGCCATCACGGTGGCGCAGGTCTTCGGGGCCGTCATCTCGGGCAGCCTGGCCCTGCTGACCGACGCCCTGCACAACTTCAGCGACGTGGTGTCGCTGGTGGTCAGCTACGTGGCCAACCTGCTGTCCCGGCGCAAGCAGACCCTGGCGCAGACCTTCGGCTACAAGCGGGCCGAAGTGGTGGCCGGATTCCTCAACTCGGCCTCGCTGCTGGTCATCGCCGTGGTGCTGGTCAAGGAGGCCATCGAGCGCCTGCTCGACCCCGACCCCGTGGCCTCGATGTGGATGATCGGCGTCGGAAGCCTCGGCATCGTGGCCAACGGACTGAGCGTCATGCTCATCCATTCCGACTCCAAGGCCAACGTCAACATGCGCTCGGCCTACCTGCACCTGTTCACCGACATGCTCTCCTCGGTGGCCGTGGTGATGGGCGGCCTGGCCATGCTCGTCTGGCCCGCCATGGTCTGGATAGACCCGGTGCTGACCATCGCCATTGGCGTCTATCTGGTGATGGTGAGCTGGGGCCTGCTCATGACCACCCTGAAGATCCTCATGCAGTTCGCCCCCTCGGAGGTGGACCTGGAGCAGGTGCGCCGGCGCCTGGAAAGCCTCCCGCAGGTCAACAACGTACACCACACCCACCTCTGGAGCCTCAACGAGGACACCCTGCACTTCGAGTGCCACGTGGACACCGTCGAGAACTACTCGCTCAAGGAGGCCGCCGAGGTGCGGGCCGAGCTGCGGCGCATCCTGCACGACGAGTTCGGCATCGAGCACGCCACCATCCAAATGGAAAAGGACTGCTGCTCCGACCAGTCGTTCATCCTCGACGAGTGATCAGGCCAGCAGCAGGAACACCGCCGGGCGCTTGTGCAGCTCCGGCTTGTCGCGCTTCCAGGCCGGGGCCGGGCGCGTCTGTATCCACTGGCTCGGCAGGCTCAGGTCAACGGCCACGCACACCCGGGTCGAGGGCGCGCACAGCCGGGCCAGCTCCTCCAGCAGCTTGTCGTTGCGGAAGGGCGTCTCGATGAAGATCTGGGTCTCGCCCCACTGCCGCGAGCGCGCCTCGTGCTGCTGTATGGCCCGCGCCCGCTCGCCCTTGTCGATGGGCAGGTAGCCCCCGAAGGCGAAGCGCTGCCCGTTCAGGCCCGAGGCCATCAGGGCCAGCAGCAGCGACGACGGCCCCACCATCGGCATCACCTCCACGCCCCGCTCGTGCGCCAGCTTCGCCAGCTCCGCGCCCGGGTCCGCCACGCCGGGGCAGCCCGCTTCCGAGAGCATCCCCACGTCGTGCCCCTGCTCGATCGCCTCCAGGAAATCCGCCTGCCGCTCGGGCGGCGTATGCTTGGTCAGCTCGTAGAAGCGCAGCTCCTCGATCGGCACCGGCATCCCCAGGCCCGACAGGTAGCGGCGGCTCGTGCGCAGGTTCTCGCACACGAAGTGCCGCAGCGCCAGCGTCTGCTCGCGCACCGCCGGCGGCAGGACGTGCTCGTGCGACTCGGCGCCCAGGCTCGTGGGCAGCATCCAAAGTTTTCCTCTTGGCCTCATGGCTTTGTGCTATCTTCGCGGGGCTTCCTTGCCCCACGGCAGGCGCGAAGCTAACAAGTTGGGCCCTATCCGACAAGGCAGTGGCCGCCATCGGGGCGATAAATCTTCGACGCGTCGGCAACTCAAAACCAAAAATGACTATCATCGCGCAAACCAACGAATCATGGCAAAGGCAAATCCAAAAATCGACCTCGTGTTCAAGAAATTGTTCGGAACAGAACAAAACATCAGCCTGCTGAAATCATTGGTCAATTCGGTATTGCCTGAAAATGAACAAGTAACAGCCTTAAAACTAAAAAATCCATACAATCCGTCCGACTATTTGAGCGGAAAGATCTCATACCTTGACATCAAGGCGACAGATGAAAAAGGAAAATGGTACGACATTGAAATCCAAGTAGCACCATACGATTTTTTTGGATTCAGATTGCTTTTTTACTGGGCGAAAATGTACAGTTCGCAACTGAAAACCAAACAGACGTATGACGATTTGAGAAAAACCATTGTGATCAGCTTGATAAACTTTGGTTATTTCATTGACAAAGAAGGAGAAGAGCGTTATCACCGCCGAATTGGATTGACCGATCTGGATACAGGTGAAATTTACGAACAAACGGACGGGCTGGAGCTGATTTTCGTCGAATTGAAAAAATTCAAAAAAGAGCTGCCCGAAATCCATTCGACGCTCGAACGTTGGATAACATTTCTGAACAAAGCACACGAATTTTCAAAAGACAATTTGCCAAAAGAAATCGCGACGGAAGAAATCAAAAAGGCAATGGAAGAACTTGAAGTGATGTATTTCAACGAAACAGAACAAGAGCATTACGAAAGCCAGCAAAGAAGGTATTTGGATGAAGACGCGTTGGCAAAACAAGAAGAAAGAAAAATCCAAAGTGCCATCCACGAAGCCGTACTGGACAACAACTTGGAAATCGCGAGAAAAATGAAGGCAAAAGGAAAGCCGATGGACGAAATCACCGACTTCACCGGCCTGACCCAAGACCAGATTGAAAAACTCTGAACCGGGAAGGGACAAAAAAGCAAAGCTTCTGGCAAATCGAACGCTGTACCCATCAAACCCCGCAAGATGAAAAGCCGCCAATTCTTCCTCGAAAGGCAATACCCAAGGCCATGAAAATCACCATCCTCGGCTCCGGAACCTCGCAAGGCGTTCCCGTCATTGGCTGCCGCTGCGAAGTCTGCCGTTCCGCAGACCCCCGCGACAAGCGCCTGCGCAGCTCCATCTTCGTCCAGACCCAGGGCAAGAACCTGGTGGTGGACACCGGCCCCGACTTCCGCCAGCAGATGCTCCGCCTCGACGCCGACCGCCTCGACGCCGTGCTGCTCACGCACAACCACAAGGACCACGTGGCCGGGCTCGACGACATACGGGCCTTCAACAACTTGCAGCAGAACGACATGCCCGTCTATGCCGAGCCTTACGTCCAGAAGGCCCTGCGCAACGAGTTCCCCTACATCTTCGCCGACCACAAGTACCCCGGCGTGCCCAATGTGGCCCTGCACACCATCGGCGAGGAGCCCTTCGAGGTGCAGGGAGTGCCCATCCTGCCCATCCGCGTCCTGCACTACCGCCTGCCCGTGCTCGGCTTCCGCTTCGGCGACTTCGCCTACGTCACCGACGCCAGCTCAATCCCGCCCGAGCACCTGGAGCGCCTGCGCGGTTGCAAGGTGCTGGTCATCAACGCCCTGCGCCACGAAAAGCACATCTCGCACTTCACCGTAGCCGAGGCCCTCGAAGTCATCGACCAGGTCAAGCCCGAGGTGGCCTACCTCACCCACATCAGCCACAAGCTAGGCCACACGCAGACCGAGGCCGCCCTGCCCCCCAACGTCCGCATGGCCTACGACGGCCTCGAGATCGAGCTCTGACGCAGGGACCAAACCGCGACGATGCGTTTTTTTCCCCACAGGCACCTCGTCACCGGGGCCTTCGCCCGCCCCATCTTGCCGCCTTCCACGGGCTCACCAGCTCCTGCGAGGCATAGCCGGCCAGGTGTTCAAAAAAAAATCGCCCTGGCGCTTGTTTTTTCACAGTACAGTTTGTATATTTGGTCATCGTCAATTTCAAACCCACGATGATCAAGCTACCCTTGAAAACTGCGGACGTACAAGGCCAGAGCCGATTGGTGCTCGCCACGGGCAGCAGCAGAACTGCCCAACCCCGAAAGTTTGACGGATTGGTGCGGATTGTGGAGGTGTGCATTTAATTCTTAATGCGCAATTGTGTTTTTGGGTAAGAATTGAGGATTGTGGAAGTAATGACGTTAGCGGTAATTGAAATCCTGGAAACTATCAATGATAATTGGCATATTGATCCAATTACTAAAAAAGAAAATTAATGTAGGTATTCAATTCAAAAAAATATTACTTTTGTGTAAATAAAGCGCAATTACTATGATAAGTACATTTGGAATAAAAAATTATAGAAATCTTAATAATTTACAACTCAAATCATTGGGGCGTATTAATTTGATTACGGGAAAAAACAATACAGGAAAATCAGCATTATTAGAAGCTATATCTATTTATACAACAAAAGCTGATATAAGTTGGATTGTTTCGTTGTTACAGGAACGAGGAGAGTACTACCGAAATAGTAATAATAGTGACCCTGTAGAAATGAATTTGAAAACATTTTCTTCCTTATTTTGTGGTCGAAAGATTTCATTTTTTGATGTCTATAGCGCAATTCAAATCGGACAGTTAGAAGACAATTTATTCGGTTCTGAAATATCTTCAACATCTATGACAATAAGGATAATTAAATTTTTCGAAGAAATTATAAAACAACCAAATTTAGAAAATGAAGAAAGAATTATTACACGAAGGAAAAAAACAATAATTGATGAAAAAGAAGATAAATCTTATACCGATTCTCAAATTGGTATTGAAATAAAGGGAAAAGATTTTTACAGTATTCTGCCCTTAGATTCAGATAGACCATATAGACTTTTAAATTATCATCAAAATAAGATCTCTGAAAACATACAATATATTAGAACACGAAATATTGAAAGCGAATTAAATGGAAGGCTCTGGGATAATATTGCGTTAAGCACAAAGGAAGAATTTTTAATACGCGCCTTAAAAATTATAGAACCAAACATAGAACGGTTGACGTTCATTAACAATACTACGACAGCACGTCAAGAACGCATTCCTGTTATAAAACTAAAAAATGAGCCAAATATAATTCCACTAAAAAGTATGGGCGACGGAATTAATAGAATTTTGACTATTATTTTAGCTCTTATTAATTCAGATAATGGATACCTACTAATTGATGAGGTTGAGAATGGACTTCATTATACAGTTCAAGAAAAATTATGGAATATTATTTTTGATTTGGCAAAAGAACTTAATGTTCAAATTTTTGCTACAACACACAGTCTGGATTGTATAAAATCATTTGAAAAAGTGCTAAATAGCCAGAACGATTTTAATGATTGTAAACTTATTCGTCTTGATATAATAAATAATTTAATTAAACAAGTGGAATACGATGCCAATGAATTAAAAGTTGCGTCAAATCAGGAAATTGAAATAAGATAGCATGAAAAAGGAAAAATTCAATCAGAAATTACTTGTCGAAGGAAATGATGACCAGCATGTTATCTGGAGTTTATGTCAAAAATTTGCACTTTCTGAAAATTTTGACGTGATAGATTGTGATGGAATTGATAATATTTTTGCACAACTTCCAATTCGAATGAAACAATCAGAAATTAAAACAATTGGAATAATAGTTGATGCCGATTTTGACATTCAAAAACGTTGGCAAAAATTAATGAGTGTGGTTGAAAAATATGAATATTTATTTGATAAACAATTACGTTCTGAGGGAATAATTATTACTCAAGATAATATGCCAAAACTTGGTATTTGGATAATGCCAAATAATGAGGTCAGCGGAATGCTTGAAGATTTTATTACATTTCTTGTTCCTGATAATGACAAACTATTTCCTTTAGCACAAGATATTCTTTCTAAACTTGAAAATTTGAATATTAATCAGTATCAATTAATTCATCGAACAAAAGCACTAATAAGTACATGGTTGGCTTGGCAGGAAGATCCAGGTACACCAATGGGCTTAGCAATTACTAAAAAATATTTATCTACTGATGAAAAAAATTGTATTCAATTTATCAATTGGCTAATAGAACTTTTTCATAGCAATGAATGAAATACCTATAACATGCAACATGGAAACCATTGCCTTTTTTTTGGGCAGATGTGCAAACTTGAAACTTTGTGCAAGAAACGAGTTTCATCGGTAATCGAACATTTTACCGTTGAACCCCACAAAAAAGGCAACGCCGCATAGTTGCTTTTCGTTATCGCAAGTTTACCCACCCACAGCAGAATCTTACCATATCGTCGAGTTGTCCAGGACCATCAAGCGGCATTGGGCCGGCGTAGTCAACTGGGCGGAAAACCGTATTTGCAACGGGATACCGGCAAAGTGCCCCTCAAGGCTGTCCTAGACATACTCACCGGAAAGCTAGATTTTGCTCGAGCCCATCCCTTTCGCTCCAGCCACTCACTTTTCTAAAGAACCATTTTTCCAAATGGATTCTTCCCTAGGGAGCTCGCCGGGCGGGGGAATCGCGAAAAAAGATTTACCTTGGCCAAGCGTTGCCGGGACGCGCCAAAGGTTCCGGCTCATTTTCCAGAACCCAAAACAAAAGACCTATGCAAGGAAACGGATGGGGCAAGATTTTCCGGCTGACGAGCTTCGGCGAGTCGCACGGAGCGGGCATCGGGGGCGTGATCGAGGGCTGCCCGCCGGGGCTGGAGATTGACCTGGACTTCGTGCAGGCCGAGCTGGCGCGCCGCAAGCCGGGGCAGTCGCGCATCACCACGCCCCGCAAGGAGGACGACGCGATCGAGTTCCTTTCGGGCATCCACCAGGGCCGCAGCCTGGGCACGCCCATCGGCTTCCTGATCCGCAACCAGGACCAGAAGTCGAAGGACTACGACCACATAAAGGACGTTTACCGGCCCTCGCACGCCGATTTCACCTACGACCAGAAGTACGGCCTGCGCGACCACCGAGGCGGCGGGCGCTCCTCGGCCCGCGAGACGGCCGCGCGGGTGGCCGCCGGGGCCATCGCCAAGCTGGCCCTGGCGCGGCTGGGCGTCAAGGTCTGGGCCTATGTCTCGCAGGTCGGAACGCTGGCCCTCGACAAGCCCTACGCCGAGCTGGACCCGGCGCTGGTCGAAAGCAACATCGTGCGCTGCCCCGAGCCGGAGACCGCCGAGCGCATGATCCGCCTGATCGAGCAGGCCCGCGCCAAGGGCGACACCCTCGGGGGCATCATCACGGGCGTGGCCACGGGCGTGCCCGCGGGCCTGGGCGAGCCGGTCTTCGACAAGCTGCACGCCGACCTGGGCAAGGCCATGCTCAGCATCAACGCCGTCAAAGGATTCGAGTACGGCTCCGGCTTCGCGGGGTCAAGCCTCTTCGGCTCCGAGCACAACGACGCCTTCGTCATGGGCCCCGACGGGCGCGTGGGCACGGCCACCAACCACTCGGGCGGCATCCAGGGCGGCATCTCCAACGGGCAGGACATCTACTTCCGCGTGGCCTTCAAGCCCATCGCCACCCTGATGCGCAAGCAGGAGTCGCTCGGCCCCGACGGCCTGCCGACCACCATCCTGCCCAAGGGCCGCCACGACCCTTGCGTGCTGCCCCGGGCCGTGCCCATCGTGGAGGCCATGGCCGCCATGACCCTGCTCGACCACTACCTGATGAACCTGGCCCGCTTCTGAAAGCCTCGGCCCGGACTGGCGAACGGCGATTTTTCGCCATTCTAAAGCACTGAAAAACAGGCATTTGGCAAGAATCTTCCTTTGTCGGCCCTCCTTCTTCGAGGCCGGGGATTCTTTTTGTTGAAAAAAAAACGAACAAAAAGCAAGGCCAGGATCCCGATTTGGAAAAAATGTCTTAATATTGCAGCCGATTTTCTCTAAAGCAACCGAAAATAAAGCCCCAGCAAAATGGACCAATTGATAAAAATGGCGGAACAGCAGTTCCTGCAAGAACGTCCTGAGGACAAGAAGCATCCCGTATTCAGTTCTGGCGACACCATCACCGTTGACTACCAGATCAAGGAAGGCGACAAGACCCGTATCCAGTCGTTCCGCGGCGTGGTCATCCAACGCAAAGGCCACCCGAACACGGCGACCGTAACCGTTCGCAAGATTTCCGGCAACGTGGGCGTGGAGCGTATCTTCCCCATCAACTCGCCCTTCATCGAGCAAATCACGGTCAACAAGTACGGCAAGGTCCGCCGCGCCCGCATCTACTACCTGCGGAACCTCACCGGCAAGAAAGCCCGCATCAAACAGCGCATGAACCCGAAAGAAATGTAATTTTCTTTTTTTCGACTTGCTGAAAAAATCCAAGACGTCGTCCTCCCATGGGGACGACGTCTTTTTTGCGCTCCTGCCCCAAGGGATTTAGCCCGCATTGAAGCCCGCTGGGGTTGGAGGGGAAGCCCGAAGGGGTGGCATTGTCTGGCCCATCCTCCCGATGAGGATAATTTCACCCCTTCGGGGTTCTCTGCTTTGGCTTGGCTCCGCTTTCTACAATCATTACACCCCTTCGGGGTTAGGCGAGTCTTCAAGGCATTCCCATCACATTTGAAAGCGACTGGTTATCAATGGACAATGGGGAATGGATAATGGAAAATGGGCAATGGAAAATGGCCTCGGTCTCCCAATCCTTCACTGGATGGGGCTTTAAAGCTCGTAATTCGTAATTTCAAATTCGTAATTCGTAATTTCAAATTCGTAATTCGTAATTAAAAATTCGTAATTCGTAATTAAAAATTCGTAATTAATAATTCGTAATTCGTAATTAAAAATTCGTAATTCGTAATTCCCAATTCGTAATTCCCAACAGAATCGCGGCTAACGGGTCTGCTCGCCTATCTCCGCGAGGGTTTGGATAGGCGGCGGCGGGCGACTATCTTTGGCAAAAAACTATTCGGCCCATGACCGTTTCCTCCGCGTTTCGTCCGCCTTTGCCATTGTCCTTTTTGTGGGCCTGCCTGCTGTTTTGGGCCGTTGGCCTGGGCGTGGTGGGCCTGACCGACAAGGCGGAGCTGCACCTCTGGCTCAACCAGTGGCACGCGCCCGCGGCCGACGGGGCCATGCGGCTGCTGACGCACCTGGGCGACGGCCTGGCCCTGGCGGTGGCGGCCCTGGCCCTGCTGTTGTGGAACCGCCGGGCGCTGCTGGGGCTGGTCTTCGGCGTCGGCCTGGGCATCCTGCCGACGGTGGCGCTCAAGCGGCTGCTCGACACGCCCCGGCCGCGGCTTTACTTCGAGGAGCTGGGGCGGCTGCAAGAGCTGCCGCTGGTAGAGGGCCTGCGCCTGCACGACCACTTGAGCATGCCTTCGGGCCACACGGCCACGGCCTTCCTGCTGGCGGGCTTCGCGCTGGCCTGGCCGCTGGCACGGGGCGTCGGCTGGCAGTTGGCGCTGTTCGCCCTGGCGCTGCTGGTGGCCTTCACGCGGGTTTACCTGAGCCAGCACTTCCTGGAGGACGTGCTCGCCGGCTCGGTGCTGGGGGTGGGCGGCGCGCTGGGCGGCGCATGGCTGGCCGCGCTCCCGCGATTCGACAAACTGGGCCCTTCGGGGCATTCGACTTTGCCAAGCCCTACGCCATGAACCAACCCAAGACCAACCCGATGGCCCAAGCGGCGCTGCTGCTGCTGGGCGCGGCTTTTTTCCTGCCTTTCCTGGGGCAGGTGCATCTTTTCGACTGGGACGAGATCAACTTCGCCGAGGCCGCCCGCGAGATGCTGGCCACGGGCGACTGGCTGACGGTCCGCATCAACTACGAGCCGTTCTGGGAGAAGCCGCCGCTTTTCATCTGGATGCAGGCCCTGAGCATGAAGCTGCTGGGCGTGGGCGAGTACGCGGCGCGGCTGCCCAACGCCCTGGCGGGGATGCTCACGCTGCTGGTGCTCTACCGCCAGGGCACGAGCCTGTACGACAGCCGCTTCGGCTGGCTGTGGGCCTTGAGCTACCTGGGCTCGGTGCTTCCGTTCTTCTACTTCAAGAGTGGCATCATCGACCCTTGGTTCAACCTGTTCATCTTCCTGGGCGTTACGCACTTGGCCCGTTTCGCGGACCCGCGGCGGATGTTCCACAAGGGGCGGGACCTGCTGCTTTCGGCGGCCTTCGTGGGCCTGGCCGTGCTGACCAAGGGTCCGGCGGGGCTGCTGATCTTCCTGCTGGCGGCGGGTTTCTACCGGGTGTTGTTCGGCTTCGGGCACCGGTTGCGTCTGGTGCAGGTGCTGGCCTTCGGCGGGGTGCTGGGCGTGGTGGGGGGCTTCTGGTTCCTCTTGCAGGCGGCCACGGGCAACTGGCAGACGATCCAGGATTTCGTGGTGTATCAGGTGCGGCTTTTCAGCACCAAGGACGCGGGCCACGGCGGCTTCCTGCTGTACCATTTCGTGGTGCTGCTGTTGGGCGTGTTCCCGGCCTCGCTGCTGGCGCTTAGGAGCTTCCGCTGGGACGACTCGGACAGCGTGGCGCAGCAGGCGGCCCGGCGCTGGATGCTGGTGCTGTTCTGGGTGGTGCTGGTGCTGTTCACGATTGTGAGCACGAAGATCGCGCACTACTCGTCGATGTGCTATTTCCCGCTGACCTACCTGGCGGCGCGGACGCTGCACAAGGTGGAGCGCGAGGGCTGGCGGCTGGGGCCTTGGCTCAAGGGCGGCCTGCTGGCGATGGGCCTGCTCTGGGCGGCCTTCCCCGCGGCGCTGCCGCTGGTGGAGCGCAACAAGGAGGCCATCCTGGCGGCGGGCTGGGTCAAGGACCGCTTCGCCGCGGGCAACCTCGAGGCCAGCGTCCACTGGTCGGGCCTGGAGCCGCTGGGCGGGCTGGTGCTGCTGCTTTCGCTGGGCGGAGGGCTGTGGCTTTCGGGCCGCGGCAGGGCCTGGGGCCACGACCTGATGCTGCTGGGCGGGGCCGTTTTCCTGCTGGCCACCACGGCCCTGGTGGTGCCCCGGGTCGAGCGCTACACGCAGAACGCCGTGGTGGAGTTCTACCAGTCCATCGCCGGGCAGGACGCCTATGTGGCCTCGCGCTACAAGAGCTACGCGCACCTGTTCTACGCCCGCGTGCCCGACCACGGCCGCCCCGAGGCCTACGAGCTGCCGTGGCTGATGCAGACGCCGCTCGACAAGCCGGTTTACGTGGTGGCCAAGAACACCCAGGCCGAGGCCCTCGAGGCGGAGTATCCCTTCCTGCTGAAAATCGAGGCCAAGAACGGCTACGTCTTCTACCGCAAGCCGCCCAGCCGCTGAGCCTTGCCGCGGCTTCGCGGCCCAAGGGCTTGGCCAAGCGGATGTTTTCGCGTATTTTGTGCCCGAACCCCAGCCCCGACCCCCCCGATGGAACCCAGCCCCCACCAGCGCGAAGACCTGCGACAAGCCTACGACGACTACTACGCCCCAGGCGACGACGCCTGGCGGCTGCTCGGCGCACGGCAGAAGGCCCAGCACATCCTCGAGCTCACCCGAGGGCTGCACTTCAACCGCGTGCTCGAAGTCGGCGCCGGCGACGGAAGCGTGCTGCATTACCTGGCCGCCCGCGAAGACTTCTGCCACGAGCTGCACGCCGCCGAGATCTCGCAAAGCGGCATCGAGGCCATCGAAAGGCGCAAGCTGCCCCGCATGGCCGGCGTCCACAAGTTCGACGGCCAGCGCCTGCCTTTCGCCGACCAGTCGTTCGACCTGGTCATCCTCTCGCACGTGCTCGAGCATGTCGAGCATCCGCGGCTGACCCTGCGCGAGCTGCTGCGCGTGGCCAAGTTCCAGTTCATCGAGGTGCCCCGCGACTACAAGCACGGCGTCGATGCCCGCGTGGACCACTTCCTGTCCTACGGCCACATCGACGTTTACACCCCCACCCGGCTGCGCTTCCTGCTGCTGACCGAAAACTTCGAGATCCTCCGCGACAAGATGAGCTTCGTCGAGGAGGAGCTCCTGCTGCTCGACCTGGGCCGAAAGGGCCAGGACAACGCCCTCAACCGCCTCAAGACCAAGCTCTGGGTCAAGGCCCGCGCCATCCGCTACGCCCTGGCTGGGCCCGAACGCCGCGAAACCATGGTCAACGCCTACTCGGTGCTCACGCGGGCCGCCGAGAAGCCCCGCGGGGTCATGGCCGGAAGCCCGCCCGCCCGCTAGAACCCTCGCCCCATAGCCGGGCAAAGCCCCCCCGAAGAACCACAAAGGCCTCAAAACGAAAGCCATGCAGTACAAGGACTACTACAAGATTCTCGGCCTCGAGACCAACGCCTCGCCCGACCAGATCAAGAAGGCCTACAGGGCCATGGCCAAGCAGCACCACCCCGACAAGAACCCCGACGACCCCAGGGCCGAGGAGCGATTCAAGGAGATAGCCGAGGCCTACGAGGTGCTCAAGGACCCCCAGAAAAAGACAACCTACGACCAGATGCGCTCCTCCTGGGGATACCAGTCGGCCGGACCGCGCAACGAGCAGCGCCGACAGCCCGAGCCGCAGGCCGAAGAGCCCGACGACGAAATCGACGAGCTGCTGCGCGACTACCAACGCCGCAAGGGCAAGTTCAGCTCCGGCTTCTCGGACTTCTTCAACAACTTCTTCAACGCCCGCGAAACCGGGCCCGGGAAGGCATACAAGGGCGAGGACTCGCGCGGGAAAGTTACCATCGACCTTGAGGAGGCCTACACCGGAAGCAAGCGCCTGCTCAACGTCAACCAGAAGCGCCTGGGCGTCGCCCTACGGCCGGGCATCCGTTCCGAGACCCTGCTCAAGATCGCGGGCCATGGAAAGCCCAGCCCCACGGGCGGCGAACCGGGCGACCTCTACGTCCGCATCGTGGTCCGCGAACATAATTTCTTCCAGCGCGAGGGCAACGACCTCCGGTGCAGCCTCAAGGTGGACGCCCTGGCCGGGCTCCTGGGCGAGAAAATCAGCGTCCCCACCCTCAAGGGCGATGTCAGCATCAAGCTCAAGCCCGGAACCACCCACAACAAGACCCTGCGCCTCAAGGGATTGGGCATGCCCGACTACGATTTCCCCGGCCTCTTTGGCGACCTCTACCTCAGCCTGGTGCTCGAAATGCCCGACGACCTCAACCCCGACGAGCTCGCCCGCATCCGCGAGGCCTACGCCGCCTACCGGCAACGCAAGGGACAAGCCCTCTAAACCACCGACCCCATGCTACTGCTCAGCCCCGACGCCTGGACCCAGTACGAGCTGCTCGATTCGGGCAACCAGGAGAAACTCGAACGATTCGGCCCCCGCGTGCTCATCCGCCCCGAGCCGCAGGCCCTCTGGGACAAGGCTCTGCCCGAGGCCGAATGGACCCGCGCCGCCCATGCCCGCTTTGTCCGCGAAAAGCGTGACCGCGAGCAGGGCGGCTGGCAGCAGCTCCGCCCCGCCGAAGAGCCTTGGACCCTGCCCTACCAGAACGGCCCGCTGCGCCTGAAGTTCCGGCTGGCCCTGACTTCCTTCGGCCACGTGGGCGTCTTCCCCGAGCAGGCGCCCAACTGGGACCACCTCCACCACCACCTCTCGCGCTGGCCCGAGCCGGCGCCCAAGGTGCTCAACCTGTTCGCCTACACGGGCGGAGCCACCCTGGCCGCCCGCGCCGCCGGGGCCGACGTTACGCACCTCGACTCGGTGCGCGCCGTGGTCAACTGGGCCAGCGACAACGCCCGCCTCAGCCAGCTCGACGGCATCCGCTGGATCGTCGAGGACGCCCTCAAGTTCGCCCACCGCGAGCTGCGCCGGGGCAGTGTTTACCAGGCCATCGTCCTGGACCCGCCCGCCTACGGACGTGGCGCCAACGGCGAAAAGTGGGTGCTCGAGGACAGCCTCAACGAGCTGCTGGGCATCTGCGCCAAGCTGCTCTCGCCCCGCCGCTCTTTCCTGGTGCTCAACCTCTACTCCATGGGCCTTTCCGCCCTGCTGGCCGACACCCTGGCCCGGGCGCACTTCCCCACCGCCCGCACCGAGTTCGGCGAGTTCTTCCTCAACAGCCAGACCGGACAGCGACTGCCCCTGGGTATCTTCCTGCGGGCACACTTAGGGAATGTTTAATTACGAATTTTTTAATTACGAATTACGAATTGGGAATTACGAATTACCAATTACAAATTACGAATTGCGAATTACGAATTACGAATTGGGAATTACGAATTGGGAATTACGAATTGGGAATTACGAATTGGGAATTACGAATTACGAATTGCGAATTACGAATTTGGAAGGGAGGCTCTTTAAAAAAGTATGCTTGCCCGCCAGCGTTCCGCGCAGCGGTTAACGGAAGGCTCCGGGTGCCGCCTCGTCCCCCAGTTCCAGGGCCACCGCGAAGTGGACCTCGTCAGGGTTCGCCGCGTAGAGCGCCTGGTTGTCGATCACTTTGCCGGCCAGGTACTGCTCGTAGAGCCATTCGGGGGAAATCGGAGCGCTTGTACGGGCCATGCTTCTTGCCGTCCTGGTATTGGCAATCCTCCACCCAAAAGCCCAGAAAGAACTCCTGCGCGGGGCCGTGCCGGACGCCATCCCGGAGCGTGAAGGTCGCCTCAAGAATGTCGGTGCCTTCGACGAACACCTTCTTGAGGCCCCGTTCCTGCTTTGTTGCCCGTGGGGTGGGAAAAATCCTTGCGGCAAAGCCATTTCCCCGGTGGTTGCCGCTCAGTAAATGACGACGCCTTTTTGGATTTTCACCCGCCTGCGGAAACCGCTGACCGCCGGCAAAGGCTTTTCCGCGAAGGGCTCCACCTCCGCTTCGTGGAAGGTTTCCAAGGGCCTTGATTCGCCCGTGTGGTAATAGACATCCAGATACGCCAAGTCGGCGCGCGAAAGCCGGGTGTACCACTGGTCCAGGTGGTGGATCCCCAGCTCGTGCAGCAGGGACAAGGAAATGGCCGCCGCGTCCACCTCGTAGTCCATCAATTCCTGGATCAGGTCCTGGTCGGGTTTGTAGAACAACTGCGAGCCGATTTCGGCATAGCGCCCCGAAACCGCCCATTGGTAGTTGTGCGCGGTCAAATGCACCATGCTGAACAGCTTCATTTCCCAAGTCAGGGAATCGCCGACGTAAACCGCGGCCCCGTCCAGGTCGCCGAAATAATCCTGCCCCTTGGCATCAACGATGACGACTTCCATCCCGAGTTCCCTCAGGCCTTTGAGCGCTTTCTCGAAAGTGGTTTCAAATGGTTCCATCCTGCCAGTTTTTTGGGTTGAGCCTTCCAAAGTTTCGCGACAATCCGCCTCGACCCTTCCGCGAGCGGGAGGGCGTCCGCGGGCACCAAATTAAAAAATTCTTCCAACCGGAGCAAGCCGGCCCCGATCCCGCCTTCCACCGGAAACGGCCCGCGGAAAAAAAGGCTCCCAAGTTTTCGGAACCTGGAAGGCCCTGTCTCAAGGCTTCTTCAAACTGGATAGGGTTAAAAAGTCATTCACCGTTTACGGTGTTAATCTTTATGACAAAACGTCTCAATCCTTCTTCAAACTGGATAGGGTTAAAAAGCAGTACAACCAACCTCAGAGCCCCATGAAGATAATGTCTCAATCCTTCTTCAAACTGGATAGGGTTAAAAAGGAATTTATAAAAAAGCATTGGTCGGCTGCGGCCGAAAGTCTCAATCCTTCTTCAAACTGGATAGGGTTAAAAAGGGGGGTCATTAAGCAGGAATCGCTCCCTGATGGACACGGTCTCAATCCTTCTTCAAACTGGATAGGGTTAAAAAGTTGCGAGGTGGTACGAAGCCCACCCGGAATGACAGGTCTCAATCCTTCTTCAAACTGGATAGGGTTAAAAAGTCGTGAGGTGGGGTTTCAAAGCTCTCGACTTTACCTGTCTCAATCCTTCTTCAAACTGGATAGGGTTAAAAAGTCGTATCTAAGTACTCCATTGACGGGGAGATCCCCGTCAGTCTCAATCCTTCTTCAAACTGGATAGGGTTAAAAAGGAATTGAAAGTTGTCGGAACTGACCACACGGGTGGTGTCTCAATCCTTCTTCAAACTGGATAGGGTTAAAAAGCCATGACAGTCTGATCATAAAGGGACCCCTAGGTTGCGTCTCAATCCTTCTTCAAACTGGATAGGGTTAAAAAGAGGTCAAAACCTCTTTCTTGAATCTCCCCGGTTACGAGTCTCAATCCTTCTTCAAACTGGATAGGGTTAAAAAGCGGCGTGTCTGGGGCCTTACGAGGTCCCACGTCATCGCTGTCTCAATCCTTCTTCAAACTGGATAGGGTTAAAAAGACAGCCGTGCGGGGGCAATCCACTCGTTTTCGGCCTTGGTCTCAATCCTTCTTCAAACTGGATAGGGTTAAAAAGGAGGTTCTCGACGTCGGGATAGCTCCCGACGTAAAAGTCTCAATCCTTCTTCAAACTGGATAGGGTTAAAAAGTAATTCCCGTTGAGCGGAAGAAGCTCATTCTGAAGTCTCAATCCTTCTTCAAACTGGATAGGGTTAAAAAGGAGGACTTAAAGTTCATCGCCTCGCTCGATCAGAGCGTCTCAATCCTTCTTCAAACTGGATAGGGTTAAAAAGAACTGGAAAAGGCCTCTTCGAGGCCAACAGAAGGGGGTCTCAATCCTTCTTCAAACTGGATAGGGTTAAAAAGTCTCTAATTACGCAACCATTCACCCAACCCAGCGCGCGTCTCAATCCTTCTTCAAACTGGATAGGGTTAAAAAGCCGTGCGATCACAGTCTAATTTCAAAGGAACCCCTAGGTCTCAATCCTTCTTCAAACTGGATAGGGTTAAAAAGGTACAAGGTCGAGTACAACGAGCTGAGACAGCGAGTTGTCTCAATCCTTCTTCAAACTGGATAGGGTTAAAAAGCGAGAATTGAAAGTTCTAAATACCGACCACGTAGGGTCTCAATCCTTCTTCAAACTGGATAGGGTTAAAAAGCCAAGCGGGCATCTCTTACGTCATTGACAGTAATCCGTCTCAATCCTTCTTCAAACTGGATAGGGTTAAAAAGAATATCTCTATTGCCCGGATGGTGAAAATAGGTAGGTCTCAATCCTTCTTCAAACTGGATAGGGTTAAAAAGAGATCACCGAAGAACTTGAAGCATTTGGCTTCATGTCCTGTCTCAATCCTTCTTCAAACTGGATAGGGTTAAAAAGAGGAGGCAATTATAGGCTCAATGAGCCGAAACTGGAGAGTCTCAATCCTTCTTCAAACTGGATAGGGTTAAAAAGTAACTGACGATCCCACCTTCGAGGAGGGAATCGTGTCTCAATCCTTCTTCAAACTGGATAGGGTTAAAAAGGGATACGAAAGGTGATAGTTCCGACCTGCAACGGGTCTCAATCCTTCTTCAAACTGGATAGGGTTAAAAAGATTGAAACCAAAATTGCACGGGCAAACGCCCGTGCGGTCTCAATCCTTCTTCAAACTGGATAGGGTTAAAAAGGTTTTTATCGATTTCCTGAAAAGGAAGTCTGATTAGTCTCAATCCTTCTTCAAACTGGATAGGGTTAAAAAGTTGACAATCGGATTGCGCGAGCAAATGCTCGCGCGATGAGTCTCAATCCTTCTTCAAACTGGATAGGGTTAAAAAGTGATTTTTTGTAATTATTTAGGTATATTTGCGTTAGTATAAAAAAAACAGGTTCCGAATCCACATCCACGGCAGCGCATGGTCATTCCTTCC
>JFJP01005676.1_pt1 | contig 22670 bp, 19 predicted proteins | sample 431651 | NCBI WGS metagenome assembly JFJP01 (sample SAMN02602958, study PRJNA72255) | Microbial mat metagenome, whole genome shotgun sequencing project. | biome: fresh water; feature: sink hole; material: water; isolation source: purple microbial (photo- and chemosynthetic) mats found in...
CTGGTGGGCTTGATGGCAATGCTGACCTCCAGGTCTTGCCCGGTGCTGATGCCACCCAACACACCGCCCGCGTTGTTGCCCACAAAGCCGGCGGGGGTGAGCGAATCGCCATGGCTGCTGCCTTTGGCCGCCACGCAGCCAAAGCCTGCCCCGATTTCCACGCCCTTGACAGCGTTGATGCCCATCATGGCAAACGCGATGTCGGCGTCCAGCTTGTCAAACAGTGGCTGGCCCAACCCCACGGGCATGTGCTGCGCGGTCACGCGCAGGCGGGCCCCGCAGGAGTCGCCGCTTTTGCGCAGGGCGTTCATGTAGTCTTCCAAAGCACTCACGTCGGCCAGGGGTGCAAAAAACGGGTTGTTGGGCACATGGGCCCAGTCTTCAAACCCGATGGGCAACTCGCCGATTTGCGTCATGCAGCCTTTGAACGTGGTTGGCCACCGCCCCGGCGGCCACCATGGGGGCAGTCAAGCGGGCAGACGAGCGGCCGCCACCGCGCGGGTCGCGCAAGCCGTATTTGTGCCAGTAGGTGTAATCGGCGTGCCCGGGCCGGAAGGTTTGCAGGATGTCGCCGTAGTCTTTGCTGCGCTGGTCGGTGTTGTTGATCAGCAGGCAAATCGGGGTGCCAGTGGTGTGCCCTTGATACACGCCGCTCATGATCTGCACGGCATCTGGTTCGTTGCGCTGCGTCACGAACTTGCTGGTGCCGGGGCGGCGGCGGTCGAGGTCGGGCTGTATGTCAGCCTCGGACAGCGCCAGCCCGGGGGGGCAACCGTCGATCACGCAGCCAATGGCCGGGCCGTGGGATTCACCGAAGTTGGTGACTGCGAAAAGGGTGCCGAAGGTGTTGCCGCTCATGGCCGGGAATTATCCCCGACCCCGCAACCGCCTCATTGGCTGGAAGCTGTGCTTTCGGCCTCAGGCCAGTCGCGGATGTAGGCCTTGAGCATTTTGTTCTCAAAATTCTGGCTGTCGACCACGGCCTTGGCCACGTCGTAAAAGCTGATGACGCCCATCAGCATGCGGTTGTCCATGACCGGCATGTAGCGGCAGTGGCGCTCGATCATCATGGGCCGCACTGCGTCGAGTTCGGTGTCGGGGGTGCAACTGAGAGGGCCGCCGTCCATCACTTCACGCACAGTGTGGGTGCCCAGTGCACCACCGTTTCTGGCGAGGTTGTGGATGACTTCGCGGAAGGTGAGCATGCCCACCAGTTGACCGCGCTCCATGATGGCAAGGGAGCCGATGTCAAAGTGCGCCATGGTTTCCACGGCGGTTTGAAGGCTGTCGTCGGGGGATGCGGTGTAGAGCGCGCCGCCCTTGACCCGGAGAATGTCGCTGACTTTCATGGTGTCTCCTTGTGGGGCCGAGGGCCCGCTGGTGGAACCGCCAATATAGCGCAGCACCCTGCCTTTGGCAGGGCCATTTTGCTGGGTGTTTCCCTCAGTCGCCCAACAGCGAAACGTCGCGCACCGCGCCTTTGTCGGCCGACGTGGCCAGCAGGGCGTATGCCTTGAGCGCGGTGGTGACTTTGCGAGGGCGTGGCAAGGCAGGCTTCCAGCCTTTGGCATCTTGCTCGGCCCGGCGGGCAACCAGTTCATCGTCTGACAGCAACACGTCAATGCGGCGGTTGACGATGTCGATGCGGATTCGGTCGCCGTTGCGCACCAGTCCAATGGCGCCGCCGGCAGCCGCCTCGGGCGACACGTGACCTATAGACAGGCCAGAGGTACCGCCGGAAAAACGGCCATCGGTCACCAGTGCACAGGCTTTGCCCAAGCCCTTTGACTTGATGTAACTGGTGGGGTAGAGCATTTCCTGCATGCCGGGGCCGCCTTTGGGGCCTTCGTAGCGCACCACCACCACGTCACCGGCCTTGACCTTGTCGTCCAGGATGTTGGCCACGGCTTCGTCCTGGCTTTCCACCACATGGGCGGGGCCTTCGAACACCAGCAGACTGTCGTCCACACCGGCGGTTTTGACCACGCAACCGTCGAGGGCGATGTTGCCGGTCAGCACCGCCAGGCCACCCTGCTGCGAATAGGCGTTTTCACCCGAACGGATGCAGCCCGACGCACGGTCGGTGTCCAGGCTGGGCCACCGGGTGGCCTGGCTGAAGGCCACCTGCGTGGGAATGCCACCGGGGCCGGCTTTGTAGAACGTTTTGACCTCTTCGCTGGGGTTGCGGGCAATGTCCCACTGATCCAGCGCGTCTTTCATGGTGGCGCTGTGCACGGTGGGCACATCGGTATGCAGCTTGCCGGCACGGTCCAGTTCGCCCAGGATGGCCATGATGCCGCCTGCGCGGTGCACGTCTTCAATGTGGTACTTGTCGGTGTTGGGGGCCACTTTGCACAGCTGCGGCACGATGAGCGACATGCGGTCGATGTCGGCCAAGGTGAAGTCAATTTCAGCTTCCAGCGCAATGGCCAGCAGGTGCAGGATGGTGTTGGTGGAGCCGCCCATGGCAATGTCGAGGGCAATGGCGTTTTCAAACGCCTTGAACCCCATGGAGCGGGGCAACACGGTGGCATCGTCCTGCTCGTAATAGCGGTGGCACAGTTCCACCGCCAGGCGCCCTGCCCGCTTGAACAGTTGCTCACGGTCGGCATGTGTGGCCAGGACGGTGCCGTTGCCTGGCAACGACAGGCCCAGGGCCTCGGTCAGACAGTTCATGCTGTTGGCAGTGAACATGCCTGAACAAGAACCACAGGTGGGGCAAGCCGAGCGCTCCACTTCGGCCAGGTCAGCATCGCTCACTTTGTCGTCGGCGGCCATGACCATGGCATCGACCAGATCGAGCTTTTTGAATTGAATGGTTTGTGTGGCCGGGTTGGTGAGGTTGGCCTTGCCGGCCTCCATGGGGCCGCCTGACACAAACACCACTGGAATGTTCAGGCGCATGGCGGCCATCAGCATGCCGGGGGTGATCTTGTCGCAATTGGAAATGCACACCAGCGCGTCGGCACAGTGGGCGTTGACCATGTATTCCACGCTGTCGGCAATGATGTCGCGGCTGGGCAGCGAATACAACATGCCGTCGTGCCCCATGGCAATGCCGTCGTCCACGGCGATGGTGTTGAACTCTTTGGCCACACCACCAGCCGCCTCGATCTCGCGGGCCACCAACTGGCCCAGGTCTTTCAGGTGCACATGGCCGGGCACGAACTGCGTGAACGAGTTGGCAATGGCAATGATGGGCTTGGAGAAATCACCATCCTTCATGCCAGTGGCACGCCACAGGGCACGGGCACCGGCCATGTTGCGGCCAGCAGTGGATGTTTTGGAGCGGTATGCGGGCATGGTTCAGGAGGGTTAAACGTGTGGTGGGGGGGCCGAAAAGTGGGCGCGATTATCTCGCAGGCGCACCACTTGCACCGATATTCACTTGCGCTTTGGGGGCAATCCCATGGATTGGCGCTGGCGGTCTACCCGCGCTTTCACTCGCTGGTTTTCGCGCTCAACCACCTTGCGCTTGGTGTAGCCGGAGTAGTCTGCCCAACTCCACCACGCAGCGGCCAGTCCGAAAGGAGTCAGCACGCCCCACCAAGGCCAGGTGGCCACCAGCGTCAGCTCTTGCAACTTCAACACCACGAGCAACAGCCCCAATCCCAAAAACCACATGACGTGCTCCTTGTCAACCACAGAATTCCGTATGAAACAGACTGTAACGTGATGACCCAAATCAAACAAAACCTATAAAATCAGCGCTGGCTTATTTACCAACCCCACCCACGAGGATATTGCCCCATGAAACGTGCCCTGATCGTTCTCGCATCCGCTCTGGCTGTTGCAGCCCCCGCCTTTGCCAGCGAAGCCCTGCTGAAGGCCAACAACTGCATGGCCTGCCATGCCATCGACAAGAAACTGGTTGGCCCTGCTTACAAAGACGTGGCCAAGAAGCACAACGGCAATCTGGCAGATGCTGACGCACTGGCTGCAAAGATCATCAAGGGCGGCTCTGGCGTGTACGGTGCCATCCCCATGCCCGCCAACCCCAAAGTGTCGGAAGCCGATGCCAAGGCCATGGCCACCTACATCCTGGGCCTGAAGTAATTGCCTGCTGCTGGCCCTGCGGGCCAGCGCATGACAAATAAAAACCCCGCCAACTGGCAACAGTTGGCGGGGTTTTTTCATGGATTTTCAAGCTCTAGCGCTTGATGGTATTGGGTTTTCAGCTATCAAACTGAAAACCCAACAACCGCATCACAGGTTCTCGGACAGTTGGTCGAGAATGGCCGGGTTCTCCAGCGTGCTGGTGTCCTGTGTGATGGCCTCGCCCTTGGCGATGCTGCGCAGCAGGCGGCGCATGATCTTGCCGGAGCGGGTCTTGGGCAGGTTGTCGCCAAAGCGGATGTCTTTGGGCTTGGCAATGGGGCCAATTTCTTTGCCCACGTGATCGCGCAGTTGCTTGGCGATGGCTTTCGCCTCGTCGCCGGTGGGGCGGCTGCGCTTGAGCACCACAAACGCCACGACGGCTTCGCCGGTGGTGTCGTCAGGACGGCCCACCACAGCAGCTTCGGCCACCAGTTCGGTGCAGCTCACCAGGGCAGATTCGATTTCCATCGTGCCCATGCGGTGACCGGACACGTTCAGCACGTCGTCGATACGACCGGTGATGGTGAAGTAACCGGTTTTTTCGTCGCGGATGGCGCCGTCGCCAGCCAGGTAGTACTTGCCCTTGAAGTCGTCTGGGTAGTAGCTCTTGACGAAGCGGTCTCGGTCGCCCCAGATGGTGCGGATCATGGAAGGCCAAGGCTTCTTGACCACCAGAATGCCACCCTGGCCGTTGGGCACGTCCTTGCCGGTTTCATCCACGATGGCGGCCTGGATGCCGGGGAACGGCAGCGTGCAGGAACCGGGAATCATGGGTGTGGCGCCTGGCAGCGGGGTGATCATGTGACCACCGGTTTCGGTTTGCCAGAAGGTGTCAACGATGGGGCAGCGGCCGCCACCCACGTGCTTGTGGTACCACTCCCAGGCAGCGGGGTTGATGGGCTCGCCCACCGAACCCAGCAGACGCAGGCTGGACAGGTCATAGCTCTTGGGGTGCACGGCATCGTTGGCTTCAGCAGCCTTGATGAGCGAGCGGATGGCGGTGGGGGCGGTGTAGAAAATGCTGACCTTGTGGTCTTGGATCATTTTCCAGAAGCGACCGGCATCGGGGTAGGTGGGCACGCCCTCAAACACGATTTCGGTGCCGCCCAGGGCCAAGGGGCCGTAGGTGATGTAGGTGTGACCCGTGACCCAGCCGATGTCTGCCGTGCACCAGAACACATCGTTCTGCTTCAGGTCGAACGTGAGCTTGGTGGTCAGAGCAGCGTGCAGCAGATAGCCGCCGGTGCTGTGTTGCACACCCTTGGGTTTGCCGGTGGAGCCGGACGTGTACAGCAGGAACAGCGGGTGCTCGGCCGACACCCAGGTGGGTTCACAGGTGGTGGGTTGGTTTGCCACCAGGTCGTCCATCCACACATCACGGCCTTCGGTCATGGCAATGGCTGAACCAGAGCGCTTGACGACCAGCACCTTTTGCACGGAATCGCAACCGCCCAAAGCGAGGGCGTCGTCCACGATGGACTTCAGGGGCAACTGCTTGCCGCCACGCACTTGGTGGTCTGCGGTGATGACCGCTTTGGCGCCGGTGTCCTGGATGCGGTCGCGCACGCTTTGTGCCGAGAAGCCGCCGAACACGACAGAGTGGGTGGCACCGATGCGGGCGCAGGCCTGCATGGCAGCGACGCCGTCGATGGACATGGAGATGTAAATGACCACACGGTCACCTTTCTCGATGCCCATGGCCTTCAGGCCGTTGGCGATCTGGCAGGTTTTGGCCAGCAGTTCGCTGTAGGTGATCTTGGTGACTTCACCGCCGTCGGCTTCAAAAATGATGGCTGTTTTGTCGCCCAGGCCTTTTTCGACGTTGCGGTCCAGGCAGTTGTAGGAGGCGTTCAGGGTGCCATCTTCAAACCACTTGAAGAACGGAGCGTTGCTTTCGTCCAGGGTTTTGGTGAAGGGGGTTTTCCAGCTCAGCAGCTCACGGGCGTTTTTGGCCCAAAAGCCTTCGTAGTCTGTTTCGGCTTCTTTGCACAAAGCTTCGTAAGCAGCCATGCCCGACACAGCGGCGTTTTTCACAAACTCTTCGCTGGGCAAATAGGTGGGCAATGCGGTTGCACCTTCGGTAGCAGTCATGTTGTCTCCTGGACGGTGAAAAGGGTGGCGCCTAATGTCACGGGGCGCTCTTACATGCGTCTGACTGGCCCCAAGCTTACAGCCGGGGGTATGGGCCACTACAATCGCCGCCTCGGGCCGCCCCGGCCCTGTTTGCTTGCTGCACCTGCCATGTCACACCCCACGCCAACCGATCAGAAATCTGCGCCTTTGCGGCCACTCCCACGATTGATTTTTGCCAGCCGCTGGTTGCAGTTGCCGTTGTATCTGGGTCTGATTGCTGCACAGGGCGTGTATGTGGTGCACTTCCTGATTGAGCTGCTGCACCTGATCGAGGCAGCTTTTGGCAGCCAGACGGCGCTGCAAGCGCTGATTGGGAGCATTGGCTACAAGTCCGATGTGGAGATCCACCACCTGAACGAAACCATCATCATGCTGGTGGTGCTGGCCCTCATCGACGTGGTGATGATTTCCAACCTGCTGATCATGGTGATCGTGGGCGGGTATGAGACCTTCGTCAGCCGCATGGAGCTTGACGGTCACCGCGACCAACCGGAGTGGCTTGACCACGTGAACGCGTCGGTGCTGAAAGTGAAGCTGGCCACCGCCATCATTGGCATCTCGTCGATCCACCTGCTGAAAACCTTCATCAACGCCGCCAATTACGACCTCAAAGTGCTGATGTGGCAAACCATCATCCACGTGGTGTTCCTGCTCAGCGCGATTGCCATTGCCTACACAGACAAGCTGTTGAACAGCTCGCACGCCGCCAAACACTGATCCAGTTGACCCGGCCCCTGACGGGCCGCACAGGGTGTCAGCTTGTGTTGCATTGGGGTGCGTAGAATTTGGCGGCTTTCTCCGCACACATTCCACGCACACCATGACCAACATCCGCCAAGCCGACCTGATCGAGTCCGTTGCAGCCGCTCTGCAATACATCAGCTACTACCACCCTGCTGACTACATTGCCCACTTGGCCCGGGCCTACGAGCGCGAGCAAAGCGCAGCGGCCAAAGACGCCATCGCGCAGATCCTGACCAACAGCAAGATGAGCGCCACGGGCCACCGGCCCATTTGCCAGGACACCGGCATCGTCAACGTGTTCCTGAAGGTCGGCATGGATGTGCGCTGGGAAGGGTTTACAGGCAGCCTGGACGACGCCATCAACGAAGGCGTGCGCCAAGGCTACAACCACCCCGACAACACCCTGCGCGCCAGTGTGGTGGCCGACCCGGAGTTCTTGCGCAAGAACACCAAAGACAACACGCCCGCCGTCATCTTCACGGAAATCGTGCCGGGCAACACGGTGGAAGTGACCGTCGCCGCCAAAGGGGGCGGGTCTGAAAACAAGAGCAAGATGGTCATGCTCAACCCAGGTGACAGCGTGGTGGACTGGGTACTGAAAACCGTGCCCACCATGGGCGCAGGCTGGTGCCCCCCCGGCATGCTGGGCATCGGCATTGGGGGCACCGCCGAAAAAGCCGTGCTCATGGCCAAGGAAAGCCTGATGGACGACCTGGACATGTATGAGCTTCAGGCCAAGTCATCCAAGGGCGAAGCCCTGAACAAGGTGGAAGAACTGCGCCTTGAGCTGTTTGACAAAGTCAACGCCTTGGGGATTGGCGCACAAGGCTTGGGTGGTCTGACCACGGTACTGGACGTCAAAATCAAGATGTACCCCACCCATGCCGCCAGCAAGCCCGTGGCCATGATCCCCAACTGCGCCGCCACCCGCCATGCCCACTTTGTGATGGTTGGCAGCGGCCCGGTCTACCTGACGCCGCCCAGTCTGGACACCTGGCCCGACGTGGCCTGGACCCCCGACTACGTGAAGAGCAAAAAGGTCGACCTGAACACACTCACCCCGGCTGAAGTGGCCAGTTGGAAACCCGGCGACACCCTGCTGCTGAACGGCAAAATGCTCACGGGCCGCGATGCGGCCCACAAGCGCATCCAGACCATGCTGGCCAAAGGTGAGCCGCTGCCGGTGGACTTCACCAACCGCGTCATCTACTACGTGGGCCCTGTAGACCCCGTGGCGGGTGAGGCCGTGGGCCCCGCTGGCCCCACCACCGCCACCCGCATGGACGGCTTCACCGAGATGATGCTGGCACAAACCGGCCTGATTGCCATGGTGGGCAAAGCCGAACGCGGCCCGGTGGCGATCGAATCCATCAAGAAGCACAAATCAGCCTACCTGATGGCCGTGGGCGGTGCCGCCTACTTGGTATCCAAAGCCATCAAGCATGCCAAGGTGGTGGGGTTTGCCGATTTGGGCATGGAAGCCATTTACGAATTTGACGTGGTGGACATGCCCGTCACCGTGGGCCCACATCACAGGGCCCGCAGAATGGCAGAAGCGCATTGCCACGGGCGAGTTCAAAGGCATTTCAGTTGCTCAAGGCTGAACGTCTCTGCGCGGCAGTGTGCCCGACATGAGCACACACGTCGCGCCTGTGGGCATTTTTGACAGCGGGATAGGCGGACTGAGCATCCTCCAGTCTCTGCAGAATGAGCGCCCTGCGGAACATTACGTTTACTTCGCCGACACCGCCTATGCGCCGTACGGAGAGAAGGGCGAGGCGCATGCCGTTGCACGGTCACTGGCCATTGCGCGGTGCTTACTGGAAGAACACGGCGCCAAAGCCCTCGTGGTGGCCTGCAACACGGCCACCGCTGCGGCCATTGCAGCGCTGAGGAGCCAGTACCCCACCCTGCCCATTGTGGGCGTGGAGCCAGCGCTGAAGCCGGCGCTGGCATTGACTCGCACCGGCCACATCGGGGTGATGGCCACCCGGGGCACGGTCAACAGCGCCAAATTCATCGATTTGCTGGGCACCCTCGCGGATCAAGCACGCTTCACGGTGACCCCGTGTGATGGCCTGGCACAAGCCATCGAATCGCAGGACAGGACAAAAATCAGAGCACTTGTCCAAGAATACACAAGCGCTACGGGCACTTTTGGCACTGAAACTGGAGCAATCGATACGTTGGTTCTCGGTTGCACGCATTACCCCTTGGAGCAAGCCGAATTCCGCTCAGTGCTGGGGCCGCACATTGTCCTCGTGGAGCCCGGTGCTGCGGTGGCGCGTCAACTGTCGCGATTGTTGGGGCCTTGCGAACAACGTGAACGCACAGGCCACATCACCTGGCTCACTTCAGCGGAAGACACCGGGCCATTGATGCAAGCGGTCAACCGCTGGATGCCGCCAAACGGCACACACTGACACAAGGCGGGCGCCGAGCCCTGACCTCAATGCAGGTGGCGCGGCTTTCGGCCGCCGCCGTGGCCACCACCACTGCCGCCACCGAGGCCTTTGGGTGGCTTGCCCAGTTGCATGGAGTTGACCAGTGCATCAAAACGGTTGGTGAACAACTGGTCGATGGCCTGCACCACGGGTTCGAGTTCATTGGCCTCGAAGTGGCGCTCCATCAGGTGCACCACGTCCTGCACCAGCATGTCGCGCTGCACCTGCAAAATGGCTGCAGGCGTGGGGCCGACGAAACACATCATGAAGTCGTCACGCGACTCACCTTCCGGCTCCTCGCCTTCTTCGCCGTCGAACTCCGCATCGTAGAAAGACACCTCGATCGGTGCGCCCGAGGCGGCAATGTCGTTCAACCCCATGCAAGCCTCTTCCATGACCTGACGGAAGTCCTCATCACCCGGAACGGTCCAGCAGATCTGCAGCATGTGTTCCTTGGCATTGAACCGGATACCGGGCTCTTCCTCATAGCTGCTGCGGGCACCCATGGCCAAAGAAGTCGCGCCGGCGTATGTCCAGAGCGGCTTGAGCGCCTCCTGAACGGCAGGCAAGGCCACATCGGGACGCAAAGGCACATCGCCATGCACGTGGATTTCAAACGGGGCGTTGTACATCATCGCAATTTCTCCATTGACCTGTTTCAAACAACCAGGCGCAATTCATTCGGTGGTGCCTCGAACCGGGGTCGAACCGGTACGCCCCTTTTCAGGAAAGCGGCGGATTTTAAGTCCGCTGTGTCTACCAATTTCACCATCGAGGCATGGTCACATTGTGGAACAAAAAACCCCAGCAACTTTCGTCCTGGGGTTGATGTCGGTGAGGCATTTGGAGGCGCGACCCGGAGTCGAACCGGGCTAGACGGATTTGCAAGGCGAACAGGTCAGATATTCGCCTTATAAATCACGGGCTTACAGCGCTTCGGAATCGTGCTACCGCAACCATGCGCAGACTGCGCGTGACCATTACGGGGATTGTATCGACGGTTCCCAGCGGCGCGGCCACAGCATCAAGGTCTTGGCGGTGGCCCGCGACTCAACGAGGCGCTTTTCACTCATGGTCGCGCCACCCGGGGCGACATAGGTGCCGGGCCGGACGTAGTGCGGCAGGTAGGGAATACCGTCCAGCACGAACATGGTGGTGGGGGCAGTGCTTGCGATGGGGCTGATTTTGTCGTTCATGTGTGTCTTTCAGCGCCCGGTGTTGCCACGGGAAACAAACCAGTAGCCCAAAACGGCGCTGGCCTGGCCGGTAATCCATGCGAAGGCCTGCATTGCGGCATCGTATTGCTGAGCGGGGCTGAGGTTTGCCCAGCCGTGGCCCATGCGCTCAATCAGCACCCAATTCAGCCACACCGCTGCGCCCACCAGGGCCACGGTGATGACCGGGCGAATGAGGCGGCGAAACACATCTGTCAACACCAGCAACAGCCCGCCAGTTTTGCCTGCGGCTTTGATTTGGGCGGCATCCAGCGCATCGGCCTGGTGGGCCTGGCCAATGGCCACCATGCGGGCGGCCTCGGCTGCGCCGTCTGCCTCCACCATGGCCACCTGCAGCCTGCCCTCGGCTTCCAGCTTGGCCAGTTCCATGTCGGCTTTGCGCAATTCCAGCTCGTGGGTGTGGTCGATGCGCTTGGCCTCGATGTCAGCCTTGCGGTTCAAAAAGGCAAACACGCCACCAATGATGGAGCCTACGGCGCTGCTGCCCAGCAGGGATAAAAGTGCGGTGATCATGCGTTGCTCACTTCCAGTGTGAAGGGTTGCCCGCCTGCCCACGCCATGAGGCGGCGCAGTGCTGGGCGGCTGACAAGCCCGGCGCGCTGCATGCGCCCGGATGGAATGCGGATGGCCCCCAGCTTTTCAGCGGGGGCAATACAGCCGTGCAGGTGTGTGGCCCAGCCCAGCGTGGTGTCGCCGCCCACGTTGGCCGCGTGAATGAGCACATGGCTGCGGCCTGGCACGTTGGCCACGCCGTACACGCGGCCAAACTTGGGGCTGTTGACCAGGGCGCAGGTGTACGCGCCGGGCGGGATGCAAGACATCTGCCGGGCGTTGTTGCGCCAGGGCAGCTCGGTGGTGTGCAGCACCTGGCCACCGAACACCAGGCGTCCAAAGGTGCCTTGATCGGTGCTGGGGCCGCGCACCAGGCGCACGGTGGGCACGGTCACTGCAGCACTCCGCGCTGTGCGCTGGCGTCGTCTGCGTCGTCGGGCTCGGGCAAGTCAGCCGGGGCACGGCTGCCCACCGTGGCTTGTTGGCCTTGGAGTAGATGAACTGCGTCTCGCTGATGGCGCGCTCTGCAAACGCTGCCGGATCGTCCATGCCCTGCTCCATCGCAGTGCGGTAGGCAGCAATGAAGGTTGTGCGCCGGTTGAACTGTTCAGCCAGGCCAAACAGTTGCCCCCACGCAATACCCAGTTTGGACAATGCGTTGCTGGCCGTGGCCATGGCATCGCCCATATTGGTACCGTCACCGGCTTTCAGAGTAGCGCGTCCTGCGGCCTGAGCCTGCAACTGGAACACCTCTTGTGGCGACACAATGCCGTCCTCTGCCGCCTTCTTCAACGCCCGGTCAAGTGCCTCGTCACCGGTGGCCTTCTTCAGTGCAGGCCTTCACGCTCGACGGTTGTTGACCGGTTCCATTGCTGGCCGACATCGTTGTCACCGTTCAAGCCAGCTTTGTCAGCCTCTATCTTGGCTCGGATCGCATCGTCTCCCTTCAGGATTCGAGTGGTTCCACCAGTAACGCCGTTACCCAAGTCGGCGGAATCGCTTTCAACAGCAACGCCGCCATCAACGCCTTGCGTCACGGTGAACGGCTTGCCATCAATCATCACTTTGTCGCCCAAGCGAATATCTGTTTGCGGGAGTGGATCGGCTGCGCTCTCAGTCGGTGCCAGTCGCTCACCCCAGCGCTTGCGGTACTCGTCAGTGATGCCTCGGTTCTTCAGTGCGCGCTCAACAACCTTTGCCCGTGGCTCGTCACCGGCAAACTGAAGCGCCTGATTGATGGCCTCGGCGGTGTCAACGTCACCGTCAACTGCCTTGAGCACATCAGGGAAGTCGCGCTCCGCAATGGCTTTGCGAATCTGGTCGCGCTTGGCGCGTGTGGCTGCATTCTTTACGCTGCCTTGGTTGTCCAGCTCGTCATTCACCGACTTGAGCATGTCGTCCAGGCTTGGCTCGGCTTTTGTGGTCCCCTCATTTGTGAGGGCACCATCATTCGCCGTGGTTGCTGCACCTGTGCGCCCGGCCATCATCCGGCCTTTGAGCGTGGCCAGGTTGCGTTTGCGCGCTTCAATGTTCGGCGGTATCGGCTGGGATACCCCGGCCCCTTCACCCGTAGTGCCAGGCTGCTCCGCTGAATCTGTTTGGTCAGTTACCCCTGTGTCTTGGGCAGTTGCCTCTGCTGCTGCCGCGCCCACCGACATGCCGACCTTGGCCATGCTGAAGGACCAGATTGGAGCGCAGCGGCTGAGTGCCATTTCTGCCGCCTGGGCTGACGACTGGGTGGCCGACATGAAGGCGGCACCGCGCCCGCTCGCCCCGGGCACCACGCCAGAGGCAAAGCAGGCCGCACTTCAAACCCTGATGGCCCCGCCAGCGCCGCCCAAGCCATCAGAGCAGATGGGCTTGAACCCAAGCGCTGGGCCACTGAGCGCCGCAGCAGTCACCGCCGTGGATAGCGATGCAACGCCCAGCATGCAGGCAGCTGCCCAGGCCACCGCCCAGCAGGAGCAGGACACCCAGGAACAGCAGCAATCCGAAAGCAAGCTGAAGAGTTCTGGCTGGGCCATGAACGAGTTTCCATTTGGCGACTATCCAATGGTGGCTTCGTTCGACGACAAAGAGCAGCCGCTTTTCATGTTCCAGAGTGGCAATGAGTTCGATGTGCTGGATGCGAACGAGAAGGTGGTTGCCCGTGGCAACTCTTTCGAGGAAGCGGCTGGCAAGGCCAAGCTCTACACATCTGGGCTGAAAAAGGCGACGGAACGCGCAGCATCACCAGCTCCAGCGCCAGTGGCTGCAACCCCCATTGCGACCCCTGCAGCCCAACCTTCAACCACAGGAGTACTCGATGGCACTCAAGCCCCTCAAGCCCAGCAAACAGAAACGCAACGACAAGAAGCGCCAGCAGCAGGCGTAAACCCCGGCGAAACACCAGCCTTACCCCGCCCAAAGCCTGAAATTACCCCGCCCAAAGCGGGAAACAACCCCGCCCAAACGGCGCAAGATGTTCCCCTCACCAATGAGGGTAAGACCGATGCCGAGCCAGATAAGCCGTTTACCATGGACGAGCTTGGGGCGATGTTTGACGAGGCAGAGCCTGAATCCATGTAGGCCTCCAGCACACGGGCCAACAGCGGGTCGGAGCCACGCTTTTCCGTGTCCAGCAATTCCATGGGCACGATGCCCCGGTCCAGCATGGCCTCAAGCTGCTGCGCATAGGCGCGCGCCTCCCCCTCGGTGGGGAAGGTGTCGAAATAGGGCTTGGGCAACAGCCGGTGTTTAACCCGAATCTGCCACCGATTCCCACGCTGGGTAATGGCTGCCATCGCCACATCCTACGCCAGCACAACCGGGCTAGACGGACAAAGGCATCCGTCCATCGGTAGCATTGCTACCCATCGCGGTAGCATCGCCAGCCATTCCTAGCCAGAGTTGAGGGTGTAAAAGCAGAAACGGCCCACATGGGGCCGTCTAAGTGTCTGATTCTATTGGGGATTGTTGGAGGCGCGACCCAGAGTCGAACTGGGCTCCACGGATTTGCAATCCGTTGCATAACCGCTTTGCTATCGCGCCCTGCTGTCTTTCACAGACTTTCCACAAAAAAGGGAAGCACAGGCTTCCCTTTGTGAATTTGGAGCGGGATAAGAGACTCGAACTCTCGACCTATACCTTGGCAAGGTATCGCTCTACCAACTGAGCTAATCCCGCATATCAGCGCATTTGCTGAAGTCACGATTATAGCCCGAAATTCACGGGCTTCGCAAGCCGCTTCACCACATCAATGCGGCCTGACATCCGTCACTGTCGCAGAGTCACCGGCAGCAGCCGGTGAAACCACCACCAACTCCTCATCTGTCAGCGGGACGGGCGGGCGCTCCAATGCAACAGCCAAGACTTTGTCAATCCATTTGACAGCCACGATATCCAGAGAGCTTTTGACGTTTTCGGGGATATCAGCCAGGTCCTTGAGGTTTTCTTCCGGAATCAGGACGGTCTTGATGCCTCCGCGCAGCGCGGCCAGCAGTTTCTCCTTCAGCCCGCCAATGCCCGTGATTTCGCCGCGAAGTGTGATTTCACCCGTCATCGCCACATCACCTCTGACCGGAATACCCGTGAGCGCAGACACCAACGCAGTGGCCATGGCGGCACCGGCACTGGGGCCGTCTTTGGGCGTTGCACCATCGGGCACGTGAATGTGGATGTCGCGCTTCTCGAACAACTCATCCTTGATGCCCAGGGCCTTGGCCCGGCTGCGCACCACCGTGCGGGCCGCCTCGACGGACTCCTTCATGACATCACCCAGCGAACCGGTGCGCGTGATGACGCCCTTACCAGGCATGAGCGCAGCCTCGATGGTGAGCAAATCGCCGCCAACTTCCGTCCACGCCAAGCCCACCACCTGCCCCACTTGGTTCTGTTGCTCTGCGCGCCCGAAGGTGAACTTGCGAACCCCCAGGAAATCAGCCAGGTTCTCCGCAGACACCGTCACGGTGGGGCTGTATTTCTTGAGCAGCAGCCCCTTCACGACTTTGCGGCAGATCTTGGAAATTTCCCGTTCAAGCGAGCGCACGCCGGCTTCGCGGGTGTAATAGCGGACGATGTCGCGCACGGCGTCTTCCTGCACCTCCATCTCGCCTGCCTTCAGTCCGTTGTTGGTCAACTGTTTGGGCAGAAGGTATTTGATGGCGATGCTGGTTTTTTCGTCCTCGGTGTAACCACTCAGACGGATCACCTCCATCCGATCCAGCAGCGCGGGCGGGATGTTCATCGAATTGGAAGTGGCGACGAACATCACGTCACTCAGGTCGAAATCCACCTCAACATAGTGGTCACCAAACGCGTGGTTTTGCTCGGGGTCCAGCACCTCCAGCAAAGCACTGGATGGATCACCCCGGAAGTCGGTGCCCAGCTTGTCAATTTCATCGAGCAGGAACAGTGGATTCCGTGTCCCAACCTTGGTCAGGCTTTGCAGAACCTTGCCGGGCAAGGCCCCGATGTAGGTGCGTCGGTGACCACGGATTTCAGCTTCGTCACGCATGCCACCCAGAGCCATGCGCACGTATTTGCGCCCAGTGGCCTTCGCCACAGACTGACCCAGTGACGTTTTGCCCACACCCGGAGGCCCTACCAAGCACAGAATGGGCGCTTTGACCTTGTCAACCCTCTGTTGCACCGCAAGGTATTCTAGGATGCGGTCCTTGACCCGGTCCAGACCATGGTGATCGGCATTGAGCACCTCTTCCGCGTGCAGAAGGTTGTGCTTGATCTTGGTTTTTTTGCTCCAGGGAAGTGCGGTCAGAACATCGATGTAGTTGCGAACCACCGTCGCCTCTGCCGACATGGGAGACATCAACTTGAGCTTTTTCAGCTCTGCCTCGGCCTTTTTGCGCGCCTCGGCTGGCATTTTGGCGGCTTTGATCTTTTTGTCGATCTCTTCCAGGTCGGCCCCGTCCTCGCCATCGCCCAGCTCTTTCTGAATGGCCTTGACTTGCTCGTTCAGGTAGAAGTCGCGCTGGTTCTTTTCCATTTGCCGCTTCACACGGCCACGGATTTTCTTGTCTACCGCCAGGATGTCGACTTCACGCTCGAGCTGCTCGAACAGGTTCTCCAGGCGCTTGATGACGGGGTCGAGGCTGAGCACCTCCTGCTTGGACTCCAGCTTGAGCGGCAGGTGAGCAGCAATGGTGTCAGCCAGACGACCGGGATCCTCGATGCTGGCAATGGATGTCAGGATCTCCGAAGGAATCTTCTTGTTCAGTTTGACGTATTGGTCAAACTGCTGCATGACTGCGCGACGCAACGCTTCAAGTTCCGCGGCTTTGGCGGCACCCGTTTCAACAGCAGCATCCAAGGGAAGGACGTCGGCCGTGAAGTGGGTTTCATGCTCCAGCACTTGGGTGACTTTTGCCCGCTGCAGTCCTTCCACCAGCACTTTCACGGTGCCATCAGGCAGCTTCAGGAGCTGGAGGATGGTGGCCACACAACCCATTTCAAACATGTCAGCAGCAGACGGTTCGTCTTTTGCGGCCGCTTTTTGCGCCACAAGCATGATGCGGCGTTCGGCCTCCATGGCCAATTCCAATGCCTTGATGCTTTTGGGACGCCCCACAAACAACGGAATCACCATATGCGGAAACACAACCACGTCACGCAGTGGCAGCAACGGCAAGTCAACCGGCGTGGGGGGCAATATCTTTTGTCCAGACATGGAACGATCTTTCAAAATGTGTCGCAAACCGCCAAAACGGCGTCCGCTCAGGCCTGTTTGGCCACTTCCCGGTACACCAGCAGAGGCGGCTTGCCATCTTCGATGGTGGAGTCATCCACCACCACTTTTTCAACGTTCTGCGAGCTTGGCAGGTCGAACATGGTGTCAATCAGCGCCTGCTCCAGGATCGAACGCAAACCGCGGGCGCCGGTTTTGCGTGCCAGCGCCTTGCGCGCAATCGCCTTGAGCGCTGAAGGTCGAACTTCCAGCTCGGCGCCCTCCAGAGCAAGCAGTTTGGAAAACTGCTTGACCACCGCATTCTTGGGCTGCGTCAGGATGTCCACCAGCGCGTCTTCAGTCAACTCGTCCAGTGCAGCGACCACGGGCAAACGCCCCACCAACTCAGGAATCAACCCAAACTTGATCAGATCTTCTGGCTCAATTTCTTTGAACGATTCAGAGAGGCTGCGCTGCTTTTTGCTTTTGACAGCGGCACTGAAACCAATGCCCGACGCCTCGGTCCGGTTTTCGACGATTTTTTCAATCCCGGCAAAAGCCCCGCCGCAGATGAAGAGGATGTTGGTGGTGTCGACCTGCAGGAAATCCTGATTGGGGTGCTTGCGGCCACCTTGGGGCGGAATGGACGCCATGGTGCCTTCGACCATCTTCAACAGCGCCTGCTGCACACCCTCGCCCGACACATCCCGCGTGATGGACGGGTTGTCCGCCTTGCGGGTGATTTTGTCGATCTCGTCGATGTACACGATGCCTTGCTGCGCCTTGGCAACATCGTAGTTGCAGGTTTGCAGCAGTTTGGAAATGATATTTTCCACGTCTTCACCGACGTAACCCGCTTCGGTGAGTGTGGTGGCATCGGCCATCACGAAGGGCACGTTCAGCATGCGCGCCAGCGTCTGAGCCAACAGCGTTTTGCCAGAGCCTGTGGGGCCGATCAGCAAAATGTTGCTTTTGGCCAGTTCAACGTCGTCTTTCTTGGCACTCTCTTTGTGGCGCAAGCGCTTGTAGTGGTTGTAAACCGCCACCGCCAAAGCACGCTTGGCTGCCTCTTGCCCGATGACATAGTTGTCCAGGTTTTGCTTGATTTCGGCAGGAATCGGCAAGCCGTCGGTACTGGCCGACTCGGTGGTGCCCAAGCCGGGCAACTCGTCACGAATGATGTCGTTGCACAGGTCAATGCATTCGTCACAGATGAAGACCGACGGACCCGCAATGAGTTTTTTGACTTCGTGCTGGCTTTTGCCGCAGAAGGAACAGTAGAGCGTTTTTTCGCTGGAAGTGCCTTTTTTATCGGCCATATCGATCCCTAGAAAAGGCAAACGCCCAGCCCGTCAAGGGCCAGGACACAACAAGTTTCAACAGCCACGTTCCGGTCAAAGGGCGCCGCGCTTGGCGATCACCTTGTCCACCAAGCCGTAGGCCTGAGCCTCCTGGGCAGACATGAAGTAGTCACGCTCTGTATCGCGTTCGATTTTGTCCAGCGGCTGGCCCGTGTGCTCGGACAGCATTTTGTTCAGCTCACCGCGCAGACGCAGGATTTCCCGAGCGTGAATTTCGATGTCTGTGGCCTGCCCCTGGGCACCGCCCAAAGGCTGGTGAATCATGACCCGTGAGTTCGGCAGGGAAAACCGCTTGCCCTTGGCCCCTGCCGACAGCAGAAACGCGCCCATGCTGGCAGCCATACCGGTACACAGGGTGGATACGTCGGGTTTGATGAAGTTCATCGTGTCGAAAATAGCCATGCCCGCACTGACCGACCCACCGGGTGAGTTGATGTACAGCGAAATGTCTTTGTCGGGATTTTCGCTTTCCAGAAACAGCAACTGAGCGACCACCAAATTGGCGCTCTGGTCGTTCACCGGACCGACCAGAAAAATCACGCGCTCCTTGAGCAGGCGCGAATAAATGTCGTAGGCGCGTTCGCCCCGACCAGATTGCTCGATGACCATGGGCACCATGCCCAAAGCTTCCACGTTCAATGCGCTCATGTGTTCTCCAAATGCGTGATGTCGCTACTGTACCGAATTGACCGGGCTGACCGACAGGTGTGGGCATGAACCCGCGTTGCAAGGCGAACGATCAAAAAAGGCGGCACTGAGGCCGCCCTTTTTCCAGATCCTCGCCCGTCGGTGCGCACACGTGCGCCCACGGGCAAGGACATGTATCAACCCTGACCCATCAGCTCGTCAAAGCCAATGGCTTTGGCTACCACTTTCGCGTTGGCCAGCACAAATTCCGTCACATTGTTTTCAATGACGATGGCTTCCACTTCAGCCATGCGGCGGTCGTCCGTGGTGTACCAGCGCACGACATCAGCAGGCTTTTCGTAAGAAGCGGCCAGCTCGTCGATGTGGGCTTTCAATTGCTCGGGCTTGGCATGCAGGTTGTTGGCACGCACCAGCTCGGCCACCACCAGGCCCAGGCGCACGCGGCGTTCGGCTTGGGCGGTGAACATTTCTTCAGGAATGGGTGCCGTGTCGGCGTCTTTGATCCCGCGTTGCTTCAGGTCGGCACGGGCGGCCTGCACCAGACGTTCTGTTTCAGCTTGCACGCTGGACTTGGGCAAATCCAGCTCAGCCTTGGCAACCAGCGCGTCCATCACGGCCTGCTTGTTGCGGGCCTGGAGGCGGAACTTCACTTCGCGCTCCAGGTTTTTGCGGATGTCGGCGCGCAGGCCGTCCACCGTGCCGTCGGCAATGCCCAGCGTCTTGGCCAATGCCTCATTCACTTCGGGCAGGTGCGCTGCTTCGATTTTGTTGACCGTGACCAGGAAGTCAGCCGTTTTGCCCGCCACATCTTTGCCGTGGTAGTCGGCGGGGAAGCCCAGGGGGAAGGTCTTGCTTTCGCCAGACTTCATGCCGCGCACGGCATCTTCAAATTCTTTCAGCATCTGGCCTTCGCCCACCAGAAACTGGAAGCCAGCGGCCTTGCCACCGGCAAAGGGTTCGCCGTCGATCTTGCCTTCGAAGTCGATGGTCACGCGGTCGCCGTCCTGGGCGCCAGAGTCCATGGAACGCTGGGCAAATGTGCGCCGCTGCTTGCGCAGGATGTCCAGGGTTTTGTCGATGGCGGCATCGCTCACGTCAGCGGTGGTTTTTTCCACTTCGGCAGACGACAGGTCGGCAATCTTCACCTCGGGGTAGACCTCAAACACGGCGTCAAACAACATTTCGCCGTCGGCGCCGCCTTCTTTTTCAGAAATGCGGGGCGTACCGGCCACACGCAGCTGAGCTTCGTTGGCGGCGACGGCAAATGCCTCGCCCACTTTGTCGTTCATGACTTCGTAGTGAACCGAATAGCCATATCGCTGGGCCACCACGTTGAAGGGCACCTTGCCTGGGCGAAAGCCGTCCATCTTGACCTGACGAGCCATGCGCTTCAAGCGGGTTTCCACCTCGTTCTTGATGGTGTTCATGGGCAGCGCGAGCGTCATTTTGCGTTCGAGCTTTTCCAGAGTTTCAACTGTCACGGCCATCGGAATCTCCTAAAAAATGGATACAAATACCCAGCTTCCGCTTACTCAGCATGGGTTTAATGCTACAAATTAATCTGGTGCGCGAGGGGGGACTCGAACCCCCACAGTGTTGCCACCGTCAGGACCTAAACCTGGTGCGTCTACCAATTTCGCCACCCGCGCGGGTCATTGCCAAGGCTGCAGTTTGGCTCTAACGCCGCACCCCAGCCCCGACTTGGTCAACCCACGATTCTAGCCTCAGCCAACGGCTTGACCCGGAACCATGCGGCGTACATGGCGGGCAGCGCCAGCAGGGTGAGCAGGGTCGCCACAATCAAGCCCCCCATGATGGCCACGGCCATCGGGCCCCAGAACACGCTGCGCGACAGCGGGATCATGGCCAACACAGCCGCAGCGGCCGTTAGCACAATCGGGCGCATCCGGCGTACTGCCGCTTCCACCACGGCCTCCCAGGCAGGTACGCCCCGCGCGCGGTCCTGCTCGATCTGGTCAATGAGGATGACCGAATTGCGCATGATCATGCCCATGAGGGCAATCACGCCCAACAGCGCCACAAAGCCGAACGGCCTGTCCAGCACGAGCAAGGCGCCGGCCACCCCGGCCAGCCCCAGCGGGCCGGTCAGGAACACCAGCATGGCGCGGCTGAAGCTGTGCAACTGCAGCATGAGCAGCGTGAACGTGATGAACAGCATGATGGGCATGCCCGCCGCGATGGACGACGAGCCCTTGCTGCTTTCTTCCACAGCGCCAGCCACGTCCACGCGGTAACCCACCAGGCCTCGGTCTTGCCACTGCTTGGCCAAACCGCGCAAGCTTGGCAACAGCTCGGCAGTGATGGTGGCACCCTGCATGCCCTCCACGGCGTCAGACTGCACGGTGATGGCGTAGTCGCGGTTTTCGCGCCACATCACACCGGGCTCCCAGGTGAAAGTGGGCTTGGCAATTTGCAGCAGCGGAATGCTCTTGCCGCTGGCCGTGGGCAGATACGCGTTGCCCAGATCGCTGATGGCATCGCGCTCGTCCAGCGGCTGGCGCAACACGATGTCGATCAGCTTGTCGCCCTCGCGGTACTGCCCCACCGTCACGCCAGTGAGGATGGTGCGAGCCGCCTGCGCAATGGACTGGCTGCTCACACCCATGGCGCGGGCCTTGGCCTGGTCCACTTCCAAGCGCAGCACCTTGACCGACTCGTTCCAGTTGTCGTTCACCCCACGGGTGTTGGGGCTGGCGCGCATGGCGGCTTTGACCTCGTCGGCCAGTTCACGCAGCACTGCCGGGTCAGGCCCCACCACGCGGAATTGCACCGGGTAGGGCACGGGCGGGCCGTTGGGCAGCAGCTTGACGCGGCCGCGAATTTCGGGGAATTCCTCGGCCAGCAACGCAGGCATTTTCTTGCGCAGGCTTTCGCGCACCTTCAGGTCCTGCGGCACCACGATGAGCTGCGACACGTTGGTTTGCGGAAACGTCTGGTCCAGCGGCAAATAGAAGCGCGGCACGCCCGAGCCCACCCAGGTGCTGACGGTTTTCACGCCCGGTTCGGCCAGCATGCGGGCCTCCACCTTTTTGGCAAGCGCCTCGTTCACGGCAAAACTGCTGCCTTCGGGCAACCACAGGTCCACCAGAATTTCAGGGCGGCTGGAATCGGGGAAAAACTGCTGCTGCACCTTGCCCATGCCCACCAACCCCAGCGCGAACGTGAGCACCGTGGCACCGATGGTGAGCCAGCGGTGCTTGACACACCAGTTCACCAGTGAGCGGAATGAGCTGTACAGCGGGCCGTCAAACACCTCGTGTGTGTCTCCCAAATGCGGCTTGATTTTCAGCAGCGTCACGCCCAGATAGGGCACAAACACCACCGCCGCAAACCAAGACACCACCAGTGCAATGACGGTCACCGCAAAAATGGCAAAGGTGTATTCACCCACCGACGACTTGGCCATGCCAATGGGCAAAAAACCTGCTGCAGTGATGAGCGTGCCCGTCAGCATGGGCATGGCCGTGGCGTCCCAGGTGAAGGTGGCCGCGCGAAACATGGTGTAGCCCTCTTCCAGCTTGCGCACCATCATCTCGACGGCAATGATGGCGTCGTCCACCAGCAGCCCCAGCGCAATGATCAGCGAGCCCAGCGAAATTTTGTGCAGGCCAATGCCCCAGTAATGCATGGCCAAAAAGGTGACAGCCAGCACCAGCGGAATGGTGATGCCCACCACCAGGCCGGGCCGCACATCGAGCGTGAAGCTGCGCAGACCCCGCCCGTTCGGGTTGCGGTGCAGCCCCAGGCTGAGAAAGCTGACCACCAGCACGAT
>JFJP01039348.1_pt1 | contig 22668 bp, 14 predicted proteins | sample 431651 | NCBI WGS metagenome assembly JFJP01 (sample SAMN02602958, study PRJNA72255) | Microbial mat metagenome, whole genome shotgun sequencing project. | biome: fresh water; feature: sink hole; material: water; isolation source: purple microbial (photo- and chemosynthetic) mats found in...
GCTATATCCATTCCGTCTTTTTGTTCATACAGACTACCACTTTGCTGAAGGGCCTTTTTTACATTGTCGCGGAGTATATTCAACACCTTAGCCGGCTCTAGTATTTCCTGATTGAGAATAATCTCATTTAGTAAAGTGACACCCAATATGCTCAGAAAAGCTCCCGGAACACCATGACCGGTGCAGTCGGCAGCAATGATTACTTTCTTACCTTTTACTTCATTTATCCAATAAAAATCTCCACTCACTATATCGCGTGGCAAATAAAGTACAAACGACTCTGGCAACACGTCCTTCACAAAATCGTTGCCGGGTAAAAACGCAGATTGTATGCGCTGTGCATATTCTATGCTTTGGGTTATTTTGGTATTCTTTTGTTCTATAGTCTGGAAGGCATTGCTAATAATTTGCTGCTGCTGCCTGAGTTCTTCGTTTTTATCGGTAAGCTCGCCCAGCAGTTGCAATATTCTATCTTCGTACCTAACATTTATATTTGTAAGAAACGATAAGCCAAATAAAACTATGAACACACAAAATATTAAATAGTAGTTTAAATAGTGATACTTTGATAGGTCAATTCTTTTGGGATCAAATGCATACCCTTTTAACTCAAAAATAAAATCGGTACTAAATATGAGTAATAAAATGAATAGAATGGCCACTATGAGCGAGAGCGGGCGCGATTTATCTATCACTATAAAAGGTATGATGAGCATTGCTATTAAAAAATAGCGATTGACGTAGTATGAATTTATAGGAACTAGCTCAGTAGTAACTACTGTACTGAATAGATTTAAAAAAAACGGTGTAAGCACAGATATTAAGAAGGCAGGGGTATGGTAGTTTCCCATGGAATTCATCAGTGGTACCGTTAATATGGTAAGTATGGAGAGTGACGACAATAAGATTACGTAGCTGAATGGCTCAAGAAATAACGAAACCAAATTCATGGCATTGAGTAATATAAATAATACAAATGCCAGATAGTTTGAAAGTATTACTTTCTTTTGCAGGGAAATAGTCATCTGAGCATTTACTCCCAAATGAGTTAGATAGTACCATTTTTTTTTCAATGCCTCAAACATTTTTATCATGCTTTACTTCATGGTAAATATATAAAATTTACCGCATAGAATTTTCGATAATAATGGTTAATGCGGCATATTTCTTTCTCCACGAATTTCACGAATTTCACGAAACGCGATGCAGCATAAAGGTTTCGCTAAGGTTCCAACACTTTCGCGAAGCTAAATGATATAAAACCTTTTACGTCGTAGTTTTAAGCAAAGACATGCAAAGATACGGGGCTTTTCCAAAGTTCTAGGCTATGGAAAGGCTTGCAGTACTGGTATATCCGTACTTAGCGCCAAAACTAAGAAGTGCTATATGAGGAGTAACAAAACTTGTATATTCTTCTACTATTTTCCCTCTATTTATTATCTTCATCAGAAAATAACTGGTTTGGAAAATTTCGATTCAAAAGCAAAAGAATGGGACCTGGAACCCAGTAAGGTTGAGCGTGCTGCACTTATGGCATAGCGTATACAGGAGTTGGTAAGCACACCACCGCAAGCGCGGGCATTGGAGTTTGGCTGTGGCACCGGACTGGTGAGCTTCTGTATGTACGATGCATTTGCCAGCATTCATATGGCCAATACCTCTGCAGGTTGGGCACTACGAGGTGTTTCATACCATCTGCCGTCCTCAGAAGGGTATCACGCTGGTATACCCAATGTTTCCGATTATTGGCTCTAAAGTTCAGGGAGTATGAATATTTAAGTATTGCACAATAAGTGTCTTATTTATGCCAAAACTTGCGCCTATATTCCGAAACGAAATGCGGGTTGCTTGTTATTACCACTAATTTATGAGTTATAGTTTATTCCCAATTTCAGTGAGTTGCTCCTCAATTTGGTGGATTATTAATCTTGTAGGCCTTCAATATAACTGCCTGCACACAGCGCCTAGGATTGTAGTGGAACATTAATTTGAAATTGTAGGTAAGGGCACCTGAATCGATTTTGAAGATGGGATTGAGACTTTGGCGAAAATTAAGTATGATTCCAAAAAAATGAATGATGTTGAGAGAATGTGCTGTTGCTGCATGCTGACCGTAGAATAATCTCTATTTTGTTTTGGATATAAAGCCCAATATGAGTAAACAAGCCGTGCATGAATGATTCTCAAATTTTCAAATTGCATGACTTTCAAATTGCCACCTTAAAAATTTACTTTGTACCTTTGCTGCCTATGATTTCAACTATTTATAGTATAAGATGAAAGAGATTCTGGAAACGGAAATTTATGGCAATAAGCTTGCCGTGTGGCTTGTTGCTATATTTTTAGTGTCGGGGAGTGTGCTCACCTCAAGGGTGGTGTATTGGTTTATTGCTCATTTTGTAAAGCGAAGGGCAAGACTACGCGGATTTCACAACCTGGCTAAAACTGTGGATCTGATGGAAGAACCAATTCTTACATCGATCGTTATTATAAGCATTGGTTATGCTCTTACTCCGCTTTCGCTGAGTGATTGGTTCAATAGACTCTTTGATGTCATCATACCTATTGCACTGGTTTTTAATATTGCTTGGTTTGTGATACGTATGGCCAACTATTGGCTCGTAGACTGGCTGCTGCCATATGTGGAAAAAAGCCAGGGCAAAATTCGTCGACAAATGTTGAGCACCATGCGTCAGATTATCCGGTGGACCATATGGCTACTAGCGGCAAGTGTTTCGCTGCAAATCGCCGGTTACGATGTGCGGGCTTTATTGGCTGGTATGGGTATTGGTGGGGTAGCTGTAGCATTGGCTGCCAAGGAAACTGTATCAAACCTGTTTGGGGGAGTTACTGTTCTGGTTGACAAACCCTTCAGAGTAGGTGACCGTATTATTGTTTCTAATTTCGACGGATATGTGGAAGAGATAGGCCTTCGGAGTACTCGCTTGCGTACGATGGCTGGTAGGTTGGTTACTATTCCCAATTTTTATTTCACCAGCAGTATGGTCGAAAACGTAAGTATGGAACCTAATCGCAGGGTCAGTTTTCAGGTATTGTTGCACAAGGAAACTACCCCTCAAAAAATTTCAATCGCCATTGCTCAGTTGAAAAACATTCTTCAGAAACACGGAGAGTTACTCGGTTCTCAATCAGTAAACTTCGAAGGTTTTGAAACTGCAGGGTATAAAATAGTAGTAGTATATTTCATTATTGCTGGTCTGAATTATAACGAAATTCAAACCAAAATAAACCTTGAGGTTGCACTGATGCTTGAACAGGAAGGCATAAAACTAGGGTGAAAACAAGCCCATAAATGAAATAACATTGTGCAAGCAATCAACTATAGTATCAAGGATTTCCAAGCTTTTTTAATATTTCAGTATAAAAATCGGTAAAGGATATTTCGTTAGTAATGTTGAGTTTCTTGCGTAGCCTGTACCTTTTTTTGAAAACACTATCGGGAGTAATATTCAGAAAACCTGCTATCTGTTTTGTATTCAGATCTGCAATAAGCATAGATAGCAGATTCTTATCTTCCTTAGTAAGATTTGTATAGTTTTGCTCCATATAGAAGAAAAACTCTTGGTTAATCTGCTTCGACATGGTGTCGAGCTCAAGCAAATCGTTTTGCTCTTGAGCTATTTGCATCATCGATATTTTTATAGGCTTTAGCTCGCTACTTCTCTTGTCTGGTGGTAAGTTCTGTACCAGGTTGTTTATTTCTTCGTGCAGAGTCTCATAGTAGTTTTTGAGCTTTTGTACCTTATTGGCTACCATTATCAGGGTTTCGGAACGTGAGTTTATTTTTTCCTCCAGAATTTTAGCGTTCAGGTTGTTATTTTCTAACTCAGTATTCAGTAACTTTATTTGTACTGAATTTAACTCTTCGGCTTTTTTCATAGATTCCTGTATGTATTTAATTTTCCGTTTTCGGTTCTGCAAATACAGGTAAGCAGCTACTAATACAGACAATGCAATTATTATTACTGTGAGAATAATCAGCCTGTTCATGCGACTTTGTTGCAAAAGACTGTTTATGGTATTTTCATGTTCTTTCACAGTAAGCTCAAGGTTTAGCGCATCTATTTTTTCTTCTATCAGGTTGGCATTATACTGCACTGCACTTGTGTAGTATTGTTTAAAAAAAAGAAGGGCATTATTATAGTCATTTGAAGTTTCATATAATTTAGATTTTAAAAGACTCACATCAGAGTAGTAGTCAGTAAAACCATACTGGCTGGCGAGCATCAATGCACTGTCTGCAAGGGTATGCGCTTCTGTTATTTTATTTTGTTTCATTTTTGAGTCGAGCAATTCTATCAGGCAGTATACCGTACCTTTGTATAGGCGTGCTTGGTTGAAATATAATATTGATGTTTGAAAATAGACTTCAGCTTGAGAGAAGTTTTTGTCATAGCTGAGCCATTGAGCCATACGTAGATTGTATGATGCCGATAGCTCATGGTGTTTCAGGTTAATATTGAGCAGTTTTGCTAAATCGTAATAATAAAATGCAGAGTCGCGATAGTTGAATGCAGTGTCAATGTTTTCGGTTTGGTTCCAAGTGGAGTCTAGTGGCGTACTTGTCCACAATATTTCAGGTCCAAGTATATAAGTGCTGTAGCAGTTGCCTATATTCAAGTATGCTTTTGCAAGATTTACCGAGTCGGCTGAATGGATGAAGTAGGGGATAGCCATTTTAAGTTCGTGAATGCGCTTTTCCATATAGTTTATTAGGTTCGATGCATTCATCAGCGACAATCCTATGATTTTGGCAAAGCCATGTTTGCGGCTTATGGTTTCGCAGATACGGTAGTTTTCATATGCCTTAATCTTGTTTCCTCGCATGAACCAAAAATTGCCTATACTCAGTCGTGTATATGCCACTGCTTCATACATATCAGCATCTTCAGCCAACTTCAGGTTTTCATGCAGTACCCTGAAGGTGTAGTCTATGCCCAGGGTGGTATTCTGGTTGAGCAATCTGTTGGCCGCAATGATGTTGTTTTCGGATTGCAGTTTTTGTATCAGGGTTTTTATAGAGTCGCTGTGTGTTTGTGTATGTGCAAAAAGGCTAATGCCCAGTAACAAGCAAAAAAGAGCAATTTTGTGCCTAATATTTGGTTGGTAGCTTATGTGCATATTCACCTGTTGCTTTTTTTTCAAAATTAGGAAAAAAAGCATTGCAGAAACAAAACCATGAGTTGGGATTTGGAAGCATGATGAAAATGGAAGTTTTCGGATGTAAAAATAATTCGTATGTATCTGGAGTGTAGTGTCCTATGAACTGAAATGTCTGCCCATATGGAACCCATATATAAAAAAAAACTCCGGCAAAGCAACCAACCTTTACCGGAGCACTCTTGTTTAGAGAGTTTTATTTAAACTAAGAACTACTTTATTACACTTAACTTAAAGTATAGGGAGTAAGTGTTGTTTTTTACAAAAACTATATACTGGCCTGATGAGAGTTCCTGAAGATTGAGGGTATGCCTATTGGAAGGTGTCCAAATACTTTGCATCAGTACGCCACTCATATTTCTTATTTCAATCAGGCTGCCTATGGCGTTTTCTATCACTACATATTCGTTGCTGGGGTTAGGATAAAGCTTTACATCGAATGCATTCTGGTTGTCTAGTCCTACGGGAGTAGCCATTTTGACCGTCCAGTTGCTATTGACCAAGGTATTTTCAGATACTACATTGTATATTACATCATTTGTAAAATTGTTGGTAGTGGTATCCGAAATTTGTTGCACGCCATTTATGTAGGCCATTGCGCCATCGGAGAGTGTAAAACTTGGCGCGAGCGTAGTTTTGTCTGACGATGGGCTCAGATACACAGTTATGTCGCGGCTGCTTTTATTGATACGACAAACAGTAATTTGTCCGGGCATGGCAAATGAGATAAACTCGGCTTTGTCGCTGGGTTCCCACCTCACTTTTATAGTATAATATTTCCAATGCGTTTCATCCTCTGCCCTTATGGCTAGCTCCAACGGATACGAAAAATCGAGCGGGCTGATGCCGCTTTTTACCTCTGTGCCGTATAAAAAGGCTTTTGCGTTTTGTGAAAGCGTGAAATGTGGCACTATGCCATAGAGTTCGGTGCCCTTTGGTACAAATACGGTTATATAGGCTCCTTCAGTATCTATGGTAGTTTCGCCCATTTGGTTGTCAACTGTAAAGCTTATTATATCGGCTTCAGCACTGAGTGGTGCCAGGGTATTTATATAAAAATCTTCTACCTCGCCCTCTTCATATGTACCACATACGGTGCTTATGTTCGGGTTGTTTTCTGCATACACTACACGCATGAGTGTGGTACCTAGGTATCCGTCTTTGTTGCCCTGTAGGGTGACACTAAATTTTCCGTTCATCATCACTGGAACGAACATTTCATTTTCATCCTCAAAATCGGAATCTGCATTCCAGTCTATCGCCACCAGGCAATTTTTGGTATCGGAGATGCCTATCGGGTATATGTCTATGGTATAATCCTTATTCAGATGCACATTGAGCGTATCGGTATGTATTGCATGATTTTGGTAGTGCGAAGGGTATTGATTGCCACCAATGCTTATGTTGCTGATATGTGCAAACTGTGAAGTGGTGTTGCCATAAGCCTGGCAATAATCATGGTGGGCTATGATTTTGCTCTCATTATCGTCGGCAGCGAGTTGATCATTTTCGGTGAATATTTCCACATTGAGTATATATGTTCCTTTTGCTGAGAGATTGACGGGCGCTGTGAATGATATTTGGGTTTCGGAGTAGGGGAGCAGCAATTGATTGAGGTTTTCTACTACCGGTGTTTCATTGTTGATGGTATACGTAAGCGTGAAATTGCTTATGGGGTTGGCACCCATATTTCGCACCATAAGGCTAATTATCTCACCTGAGCCGAGGTTATTGCCCGAAATTGGGGTAACTATACTTTCTATACCTAAATTCACAGGGAAGCAATTGTGTGTGGCTTCGCGCCAGTCGGTATTGGAAGTATTGCCTATTGCAAAGTTGCGGAGGTAGCCGTGGTGGTTGTTTCCGCTTATGTCTGAAGCTACCGGACTACCGGGGCCTTCATTGAAGCGCCAGTAAGCCATCAGATTTTCGGCTTGTGCATCTACAACGCATGTATTCAATCTTATTTCGTTTGGTGTACGAGTAGTGCTCCAAAGCCTTATTTCATCCATCATGCCATTGAATGCGCGGGTAAGGGTCGCATTTTCTCCCAACAAAAGTTTGGCATCGCTGTTATTGGCTATTGGGCCAAAGCTGGATTCGAGATATGTTACTGTTTGTTCGTATCCATTCACAAAAATGCGAAGGCTTTTTTCGGCATCGTATACTACAGCTACATGCTGCCATTGCCCGAGCGCTATACTGCCTGCCGATGAGTTTGCTACAACACGTCCAAATTCGGTATTTATAATTACCAATACCGATTGGTGGTTGTAATTAAAATTGTAGCCGTTGAGCAGTATGCTTATGTTTTTCTTGTCCATGATGCGGCCAAAGCCTGCTCCATTTACCTCGCCATAGTTGGTGGGGTTTACCCACGCCTCAAAGGTAAATGCTCCGATTAGGTTCAACGATTCTGTATTTCCGCAGTCTATAAAATGGTTCTGACCTGTAAAGCTAAGGGCGTAGTCGCCAGCTTCAGTATTTATATCTGAGCGGTAATTTCTGACTTCGGATCTCACTTCGTTGTTGGTCGTATCCATATCGCCTGCCAAATCGGTGTATACTTTTAGGTTATACACACCGCCAGTGGAGAGGTCTGCAGTTTGTGTAAAAGTATAGTCGAGTATTGCACCCGGCAGTATTTCTGCATTTACTTGCTCGCCAACTGGTGCATTATCATTTATCTGATACCATATTTTGAAACTATTTACGGCAGACGATCCGTAGTTCATCAACCGCGCTGTTACTGTCATGTTGTTGGCCAGATCTGTTCCGGTAGTAGGATGCTGTATGGCAGCAACCCCAATGTCAGTCTGTGGTATTTGGTACAAATCTGTAGACCATACTCCACGTCCATATGTAGCTGCAAACAACTTTCCGGTGCTGTATTGTATTTCCAATTCGTACACTATCATGGATGGTAATCCGTTGTTGAAAGGTATCCAGCGGGGCATGGCTGCATTGCGATAAAATACTCCCAGGTCGGTAGCTACATACAGTTCCCCATCGGAGCCATGTTTGTATATGATGCTGTTGGTAGGTACGTTGGGCAGCCCATCAGAATAGTTGTTCCAACTTGCACCACCATCTTGGGTGAAATACACCTTTTCGCCTTCTTTGTATCCCGACAGGCAAATCCATGCTTTCTTTGGGTCGGTATCGGAAATGCTTATATAGCTTATGCCCACATTTGGCAAGCCTGCGGTGATATTGGCGAAATCGGTTCCCCCATTTTCAGAAATCCAAATTTGAGAATAACTCGCTGCGTACAAAAAGTTTGGGTCGCTTTTAGAAATAGCCAGAGACTGCAATCGGTCGGTGCCAACGGTGGCTATAGTAGTCCATGAATCACCACGGTTTGTTGTTTTATATATCTCAGCATAGCCGCCCACATACAATGTTTGCGGGTCGTTGGGATGCATGAGGTAAGGCGTAATCCATGCCGAGTTGCCATAGGTGGGAGAAATGTTTATATAAGTTTTTCCTCCATCGTTGGAGCGTGTTATATTGCCATAGTAATATTCTGCGTATATGATATTCTCATTGGTATAGTCAACCATACATTCCATGCCATCGCCACCTAGTATGCTATTCCACTCACCGCCAGAGCTGCGCTTGTAAGTGCCATTGTCCTGATTTCCTGTAACCAGCAGTTCATTGTTGGTAGCTGAAAGGCCAAATCGGTATATCTGTAGTATCGACAGATTTCCTGAAATATCGGTCCAATGCGAAGTTTCTGAATCGAAGCGGTATACACCACCATCGTTTCCTGCATACAAGGCATTGTTGAGCGGATTGTACTGAAGGGTATGCTGGTCGGCATGCACATAGTCAATTCCCTCCCATTTTATCCAGTACGATTCTATTTGCCAGTTGCTTCCTCCATTAGTGGTTTTCCAAATGTTTATAGCACCTATGCGTATTACGTTTTCGTCTGTAGGGTCTACAGCCAGTGCTATATCGTAGCTGCCCTGTCCGCCTACTCCGCTTCCTGAGTAATCCCAGTCGAACAAATTGATGCTGGCAGCGTTGGTGATTTCTGACCAACTCACACCGGTATCGGTAGATTTTACTAAACCTCCAAAACCATCGTTCATGTAATATGCATATACCGCAAATACAGCATCCGGATTTGCAGGGGTTACTGCGAGTTCAATTCGCCCTGCATCTTTTATTCCAGTATTTTTTATCTCGGAAAACGACAAACCAGCATCCACCGATTTCAGTATCTTGGCATACCCATATGCATTGGCAGTGGCTGCATATACAATATTGGGGTTAACGGGGTGTTGCTTTATATCTTTCACTATTTCGCCTGAGCTAATCTTAGTCCAGGTATTGGCAGCATCGGTGCTTCTGTATATACCCTGATTGGTAGCTGCCAGCATGATGTTGGGATTTTCTGTGTTGAGTATGATGTCGTTCACCATCAGGTTGTCTACCAATGTAAAGTTTAGCCCGGTCAGTTGCCAAGTGTTACCTCCATCGGTCGATTTGAGTATGCCTACGCTGTATCCACCAAACTGCTGGTTGTCGTCTTCCGACCATGAGTCGCGGTCGCCGGTGGCTAGGTAGATGCAATTTGGGTTTGTGTAGTCTATTTCTATATCTGATATGGCAGATGTGGGTAGCTTATCGGTCATGCATACCCAGTTGGCACCATTATCGGTGCTTTTCCATGCACCACCTGAAGGGGTGCCTACGTATATTGTGTTTTGGTTTTGTGGGTCGAAGGCTATGCAATCTATTCGCCCTGCGCCTACTATCTCGGTAGGGTAGTTTATATCTGCCGGTGCGCTGAAAGGCCCAAGTGGTTGCCATTTATTCAGATCCGATTGTGCAGTATTCATAAGCCCAAGTTCTTGAGCTTCGTTCCAAAGTATTCCCGATTGGGGGAATTTGCCATTTGGGTACACACGTGCTTCCATGAAGTTTTCCCAGCGTTTGTATTGCTTCCAACCTTTGCCTTTGGTTACTTCCCGCTTAAAAATATCTTTGCCTTCCCATTTGCGGTTGTGCTCTGCTTGTATTTGGTAGAATGTAGGTTTCTGACTTATCTGTGCCATAGCCTCCGATCCACCTAATGTGCTCACTATGGCCAAGGTGAGTATGAGTATGGCTGTTTTAGTATGTAAAGTATGCATCATCTTTGCAATATTTTTTTGTTTTAATTCAATCGAATGTTCAATTGGCATTGTTTGTTATGTTTGGTATGTGCCGGTGGCTTAGTGCGACAATAATATTTTATCGGTATAAATGCCACTGGCGGCAGTAGTGCGCAGTATGTACAAGCGGCCATTCAACCCATTCAAAGATATTTGCCCGGTTTTTAGTTCATCTTCGGTACATACTTTTACCAAAATACCCAATGTATTGTATATTTCTATGCGGGTAGGGTTGCTATGCTTGGGTATGTAAAGAGTACCCAAGGTTGGGTTCGGATAGTATCCCAAAGGATTGGGGGTAAGAACTGAAGCTACCGAGGTTTGAATGCCCGGTAATTGCCATTTCATCATAAAGGCTGAACCGTGATCTGAGTATAGCTTTACATCGTGCGCCAGGTGCACGCTGTCTTGAAAAGTACCCACGGCAATCATTTTTGAATCTGATACCAAAACTGCATTCCTGTAGTTAAGCACGCTGTTGGGGTTGGTTCCGGTGAGCGATACAGATGTAATGAACTCGCCAGATTTGTCTATAACTGCCTGATACATGGCTGCAGACTGAAATGCAGATGGGGCGACAATGGTTTCACCGTTCATAAGAATAGGGGTAGATGAGTCGTATCCGCCACCTATATAGTAATTGTTGGTGGAACCAATATTGATGTGAAATATATATGATGAGGTTGTGCTTTCTATTGTTTTTACCCAAACAGGAGTCAGGCTGGTATCCAACTTTGCCAGGTATGCATTGTATTGCCCAAGTCCCGTGAGTGTTGTATTACCAATTTTGAATCCGGAGTTGCAGGTAAAATATCCGGCAGCCAGCAAATGGTCTTCTTTATCAAATTTTATATGTGCTATGTTTTGGGTTTCTATGCTTCCCATAGTGATGTGATTTATGGCCTTGCCTTTGCTAAGCGAAAGTGACACTATGCCAGCCCAGTCGTACCATCCTTCGTGTGCCAGGGTATCGGTATTGATTATGAGTGGTTTTGAATATTCGAATGCCAGATAAAGCTTATCGTTGTACACAGCCAACGATTTTGTATTGATGTAGCCTGCATTTTCACCTTCCGAAGTAAAATTGAATGACTGCCCCCACACAGCGTTGCCATCTACATCCATTTTTATGACAAATGGCAATGCTCCCCAGCCTTGCTGCCCATAGTGAAAGCTCAGCTCGTCGAACATGAATGCGGCACTGTAATATCCGGCTATGTAAATATTGTCGTCTTTGTCCAGGGCTATGCGGTTTCCATTTACACTGGTATATTGTTGTTCGGGGCCAAAGGTTTTGAACCAAATCAGATCGCCTGTCTCTCCCGAGAACTTGGCTACCATACCACGGCCTATCCATTGCAGAGTTGGGGTAAATACATTTTTGCCATTTACTTCGATGTAAATATCGGAGGTTGACCAACCAACTACTACTATATTTTTATCAGAATCCAATGCCATATCAAACATACCATCGTAACTGTCGCCGGTTATAGTAGCTGTCCACTTTATATTGCCGGCAGTATCCAATTTGGCAAGCAATACGTTTGAGCCCACATGGTAAGGCAAGTTTACTTCATGAAACTTTGCATCTAAAAACCACAAGCCATTCACTATTATGTCTTTTCCGTCGTATAGAACATTGTTGAACGAACTGTTTTCGTGGCCCTCTATATGCTTTGCCCATGCACCTAAATGGTTTTGAGCCTGCACACCCATAAGCCAGGTGCTGAAGATAAAAAGTAGTAAAAATTTATTTCTCATGAGTTCGAGCTAAATTTTGAATAATATATACAAATTGCCCAAAACTATCATTTTATATATTCAACCCACTTTTTCGTAAATGGACAAGATCTGGACATATGTTGCAACTGGCTATAAATGTGCCAATTGATTTTCTTGATCTTTATCCTCAACAGATATATGAGGCTGGAGTAGCCATCTTTTTTTGGCGATATTGCATACTATACACATACGCCGTACAAACAAAAAACCCCGGGGAACAGACATCCCGGGGTAATTGTAGAAATATGACTCTTTGGCTTTGCCCCAAACTATTTCTTGGTCTTCTTCTTATCGTCGGCACTCAGTTTAAACTTGATACCAAATGTGGCACCGGCCAATAATTCTTTGTGCCAGCCACTATACGATTTATATTCGAGTGTAGGTTTAACAAAGAAATATACAGGTTTGAAACCCAGTTCAAGCAATATACCTACATTGCCGAAATAGTTGTAGTCGGGCACGTTGATTGTGTCTTCGTTTGCTTTTTTAATTTCGTCGCCTACCAAAAAACCACCTAACTGTGCATGCGCACCCAAGTTGATAGGGAAGTTGGGAAACAACATATATTCCCAGGTCAGGTATATTTTCTCGGTGTTCGAACTATTGCCCAGTACCAGTTTGCCCAGATTTTCTGGGGTCAGATAAAGCTCGTGCGCCATACCTATACCTATGCGCCTTCTTTTTTCTTGTAACAAAAACTCGAGGTGAGAGCATACTACTGCTCCCGAATTGATGATATTGGTACTTACCACTGCTGAGGCTCCAATACCCGGATTTATCCACATATAGGTGTATACCGGCTTCAGGGTGTCGGCAGATTGTGCTTTGGTGAATGTAATGGTTGCTGATAGCAGCAGAGTGAACAATATGACTCTTTTCATCTTTAAATAATATTTAGGTTTAACTTGATTGTTTAACTTTCAAACTTCCGAAATGCTTTGATGCTGGCGTTTTGCATGAAAATATTTCTGTGAAATTGTATTGGTACAAAGCTACGCAACCTGATGCTATATACATAAAATATGGGGTGGACAAAAAGTGGACATAAATGTACTTTTTGGATGTTTGTAGATCTATTGTACCTCGTGATTCATCATGAGAATAGTTTGCCTTAAGCATGGTCCGATGGTAGCCGTTGGTGGTAACCCACGGTAAAAACGAAATTCCAATTATACATCCCGGCGGGATGTCAGGTTTATAGAAAAGCAGAACCAAAGAAATCTGCGACCCCATGCGGGGTCGAAAACGCACGCATGTAAACTTGTGCTATATGCATGTGATGCCGTTGGCATCAGTGGGCGCGCCTTTCATCTAAGCTTTTTTGCGGTATGCTCGGGATAAATCCCAAAGTAGGTCTGTTACCCCGCATGCCTTTGTCAGGCTGGCAAGGTTAGTTTTTCGCATTTGTATATTTGGTAGGAATCTCCTTGTACTTTTTGCTTGATAAATATTATTAAGAAATCGAGCAAATTTGCCCTGACGGGGCAAAAGCGCTAGCCTGGGGCAACGCCCTAGGAGAAAAAAATCAAGCCCAATAAAAACGCTTTTCGTGTTTTCAAACTAGCAGTGCCTCTCTAGTTACGCTTTATTGGGCACCTAGTGATTCATCATGAGAATAGTTTGCCAATGCTTGGGATAAATCTCAAAGTACGTATTATCATAGTGCAGGATGAAGCTAGCGCCGAACAGGGATAATTTGAAGTATTGAAAAGATTGATTTCGTTTTTAATATCGCCATCGCTTATAAAATCCTCTTAAACGCTATCAATCTTCATAATCTAATAACTTATTCTGTATCTTTCCAACTCTCGGGTTTTTGGTGCTGGTGCAAGACTGCTATGATGGTAACGAGTTTAATGGCATCGTCTATACGGAAATAAATATTGTATGGGTAATCCGTTTTCACAGCCCGGTGTATTTGCTTATATACCATACCAAAAAGTTTGGGGTTACGCTTGATAAGCGCCATAGTACCGGTAAATGAAATCAGAAACAGATTGCTTGGCACGTGGCAGGAATTCTATTCGGTACTCAAGGCTGTATTCCATTTTTCAGGGCTTCTTTTATTGCATTCATCACTTCTTCTTCGGGTATGTTTTTACCTACTGATGCTTCGTATTCAGCATTAGCTTCATCGAGATGCTGCTTTTCTTCAGAACTCAATTCGTAAGAATCTGATTGATGATGATGGGTTTCATTCTTGATACCCCCTTGTGTGATGTAGTTTTTCAGTGCATTAACTACGTTCAGGTAAGCGTCGTTGGGGTTAGTCCAATTGCTGATGGGCTTTGCGTCTGCAGGAAATGCTTGCAATGTTCCCAACCAAATGTACTTTTCGCCTAATGTAGGATGCATTCGCTTTTCGGTATAACTAAGGGGCATATCCTGCCACTCACAACTATCCGCTAGTATAGGAAATATGACTGCTTTTTGCTCTTTGAATCGTTTGTAAGCGTATATAATTTCTTTGCTTGCGATATAGTCCGATGCCAGAAAATTTGGGGATACTACAAACAGAAATACATCTGCTTCCTGCATTGCAGTTTCTATCTGTGCTTGCCATAGACCTGCCTTTATTTGCCTGTCATGCCATGCTGCGAATATGCCTTGTAACTGCAGGGGCTTTAGTTGCTTGAGCAATTCGTTTTTATACGATTCATCGCCTTGTGCATAAAATATAAAACCTTTGAGTGGCATGTTGGTACATTTTTTCGCATTTGGTAGATGTACGAAGATAATAGAAGGTTTTGAAAAAATAAAATAATTGAGAATGGAGATTGGAGAATTGTTCACCAAAACCTTGCAGGTCTGCTCAGGCTCAATTGGTTTTTTTTTTCGATTTCCATGAGAAATGAATTGATTAACTGCCGTTTTGTGTTCTACCATTCTTGCATTTTCTTTGGAAAATATAAAAGTTGTATCACCTAAATAATCAATCGATTTTTATTCAAAAAAAACTATCTTAGTTGAGTCAACTAATGAATAACTTAATAATAAACTATATGGAACTTTATGTTAAAATAGCTATTGCCATTGTTGCCTTTGAGCACCTGTATTTTTTATACATCGAAATGTTTGCTTGGGAAACAAAAGGGAAAAAGGCATTCAAAGGTGCCTTGAAACCTGAACTTTTTGCCCCAACAAAAACACTTGCGGCCAATCAGGGACTTTATAATGGATTTCTGGCGGCAGGTCTTATTTGGAGTTTATTTATTCGGGATTTGAATTGGTCTCCAAACATTGCTCTCTTTTTTCTAATTTGTATTGTAATTGCTGGTTTGTATGGCGGCTTTACAGCAAGCAAAAAAATTATTTATATACAAGCTTTGCCTGCATTTATAACGTTGATTTTGGTATTGATAGGGTAGTACGCCTTTTGAATATGGGGCGTTCTCGTTTGGCTATGCTCTGTGTGCGGTGTAGGAACAAGTAAAGGGTTGACTCCAAGTCACCCCTTTACTTTTCATCGTGCAGGATAGATCTCAAGGTAAATGAAATACGAGCAAGCTTTTGGCAGGCCCAAGGTATTTCCTTTAACTTTTATTTTCTTAGAAATTGGGTTGCTCTTGCTGTATGTGTATAAAATATATTTCATAAGCTTTTAATCTCCTCAATAAGTTTTTGTAAAGTATCCTTTGCATTGCCATACAGCATACGGGTTCTGTCATGTCCGAAGAGTGGATTTTCGATCCCTGCATACCCTTTACCTGCACCACGTTTCATCACAATGATATTTTTAGATTTATGGGCTTCTATGATGGGCATTCCATAAATGGGACTTGCAGGGTTTGTTAAAGCAGCCGGATTTACCACATCATTGGCACCTATCACTATGGTTACATCAGTATTTTCCATTTCCGGATTTATATCATCCATTTCTACCAACTGGTTATAAGGTACATCAGATTCGGCAAGCAACACATTCATATGCCCAGGCATTCGGCCGGCTACGGGGTGAATGGCGTATTTCACCTGTACGCCTCGCTTATCCAACAGTTTGTCGAGCTCGTGTACTGCATGTTGTGCCTGCGATACAGCAAGTCCGTAACCAGGAACTATCACCACACTATTGGAATAGGCCAGCAGGATAGCAGTATCCGACATATTAATTTCTTTTACAACACCGCCGTCTTCAGTGGTTTCTGCTGAAGAACCACCAAAGCCACCAATGATTACATTCAGCAAAGATCTATTCATGGCATTGCACATAAGTATGGTAAGAATGGTACCTGCTGCCCCCACTAATATGCCGCCTAAAAGCATGGCATTGTTGCTGTACAAAAAGCCAGTCATAGCTGCGGCAATACCCGTAAATGAATTGAGGAGTGATATAACTACAGGCATATCTGCGCCGCCTATTGGCATTACAAAAGTAACACCATACACAAGCGAAACCGCCAATACCACATAAAGCATTGTATGATTCAAACTACTATCTCCACCTACAACCATATAAATGATGAGTGCCAAAATACCCAGCAACATCAAAATATTGACATACTTGAGTGAAGCAGATTTATAGTCACCCAGTTTCCCATCCAGTTTGCCATAAGCTGCCATACTTCCTGTAAAAGAAATACCTCCTATAAAAACTCCCAAAAGAGATACCAAGGCAAGTCCGTAACTGGTTGCAGGTATGGCTCCAAATTCCATAAAAGAAATAACTGCAGAAGCAGCACCTCCAGTAGCATTGAAGAATGACACCAATTGAGGCATAGCAGTCATTTTTACTTTCATGCTTATATAGTATCCAATGAAAGAAGCTGCAGCCAGGCTCAATAGCATAGGAATCCAATTGGAAATGGCATTTCCCTGAGCATCGCGGTAAAGTATTAGTGTTGCCAATGTTGCTAGCAGCATGCCCACAGCAGCCCATAAATTCCCATTTCTGGCAGTTTCAGGATGGCTTAGTTTTTTAAGACCAATAACAAAAAATATGGCCGAGAGCAAATAGCTAATTTCTAAAATCGCTTGCACGGCAGTAAATTGAATATTTTGGGTGATGGTAATTATCTCATTCATCGCTTTTCAGTTTTTTTCTTTTTGAACATTTCCAGCATTCTATCCGTAACGGCAAAACCTCCAACAACGTTGAGTGTAGCCATAAATACTGCTAAGCTGCCTATGAGTATGTCTTGCCAACTTTGTGCCAATCCGGCAAAAATAATAGCACCTATGATAACCACTCCGCTGATGGCATTGGCACCCGACATAAGGGGAGTATGCAATACTGAGGGTACGTGTGCAATGACCTCGAAGCCCAAGAATACAGCAAGCACTATGACAAATATTTCTTGACGATAAATAAAAAAGAATTCTAATAACTGAATCATTATCTTCACGTTTTAAAGATTATACATAGATTTTATGCGATCATTCATCAATTGACCATCGAAAGTGATGCAGGTCTGTTTTACAATCTCATCTGCCCAGTCGTAATAGAGTTGTCCGTCTTTGTTGACGAGCAGTTTGAAGAAATTGTAAAGGTTCTTGCCATACATCTGGCTGGCATGCAAGGGCATAGTTGCAGGATAATCCGTTTTACCAATAATAGTAACCCCGTGTTTTTGCACTACTTCATTATTTAAAGTAAGCTCACAATTTCCGCCACTTGATGCTGCCAAATCCACAATCACAGAACCTGGTTTCATTTTGCTTACAGTCTGAGCTGTTACCAGAATGGGGGCTTTTCTTCCGGGAATCTGGGCGGTAGTGATAACCACATTGGCTTGAGCAGATTTTTCTTGCACCAGTTCTTGTTGTTTACGCTTATATTCATCAGATTGCTCAATGGCATATCCGCCGGCATTCTTATCTTCTTTGGCACCTTCTACCATCACAAATTTGGCTCCCAGGCTTTCTACTTGCTCTTTTACCTCGGCACGAACATCGAACGCCTCTACTTGTGCACCCAATCGTTTGGCAGTAGCTATGGCTTGTAATCCGGCAACTCCGGCACCTAATACCAATACTTTAGCAGGTTTTATGGTACCTGCGGCTGTCATGAACATGGAAAAAAACTGAGGTAAATGCATGGCGGCATCCAATACGGCTTTGTAGCCGGCTATGGTAGCCATACTCGAAAGTATATCCTTGTCCTGTGCGCGGGTAATGCGAGGTATAGTGTCCATGCTAAAAGATGTAATTTTGGTATCCTTGAGGTACAACACCAACTCTTTGTTGATGAGCGGTTGCATGGCCGATACCAAAATGCGCCCCGCTGGTATTTTCTTTAAGTCATCAAAATCTGGAGGATTGATCACAAACAATACATCAGCATTCTCTAAAATTTGATTGCGAGATACTATTTGTGCACCTTGATCTGTATATTGTTTGTCGGACATAAATGCCAAATTACCGGCATTTGCTTCCACCCATACTTCTGCATTCAGTTTCTGAAAAGCTCCAACCAATTCGGGCAACGCTGAAACCCTGCTTTCGTTGGCCGATTCTTTTAATATGCCGATTTTTATCATATTATCTTTTTTTATCATGTAGGAAAAGTTATGCAAATATAGAAGGATCATCAAAAAGACCAATTTTTTTGATGGGATATATGAATAGGATGCTTAGCAATTGTACCTCCTGATTCATTGTGTGCCGTAAGCATGATCCGATGGTAGCCGTGGGTGGGGCTTCGACTGGCTCAGTTACCCTCGTGGTAAAATAGCAATACCAATTATTAATCTCAACGTTGCCGTTTCAGTAATAGGCCAAAACCGCCCCGGCTTGCAGCCACCCCTCCATAGGTGGGGAATTGAGACGCTTCTGGGCTATCGTGGTGTATATTCTTCTCTGCCAGAGGGGTGCCAGTAGGGCTGCGTGTATGATAATTTAGTAGGTGACTCCAAGTCACCTACTAAATGGTCTAGGGCGAGGTGTATATTCCTCCTTCTATTTCGACCCTATTACCAAAAACAAAGGGTAATGCTGGGTGGTGGTGCCGTGGGTGCGGCTGATGGTATGAAACACCTCGTAGTGCTCTATCTGCAAGCCGGCTTGTGTGTATAGCTGCTCCACCTGCTCGCGAGAGAAACCCAAGTGTCCGTCGAAATGCATATCCGATGAATGAAACGTACCATCTTCGGTCACCAAGTCGGCTATGCAGAGTTTGCCACCCGGTTTCAGCATGGTTGCAAATTCCTGCATTGCCTTCTCGAGCTCGTATACATGGTGCATGGTGAGCATGGTATATATCATATCGAAATCCTGCACTTGCATCTTCTCGCTGGTAAGGTCTATCTGCACGGGGTGCATGTGCGTAATTCCGTGGTTCGCTATTTTTTGGCTGAGTACCTCAAGCATACCCGCGGAGGTATCGGCCATGTGTATGCTGCCAAATGCCTGGTACATGCAGAAACTCACCAACCCTGTACCACAACCAAACTCCAGCGCCATCGCCTGCGGTGGAATGCTTACAAGTGCTTGTATGCGCTCTGCCATCAGTTGTGCGCGTTCTACCTTGCTTGGGTCCAGGTCCCAGTCTTTAGCTTTCAAATCGAAACTCATAGGATATTCAAATATTACGGGTGAATAATGTGTATATTTATATATGTTCAAAGGTAGCACGAATTATACATTGCCTATATCCTGCCATGTGTTAAATGATATCAAAATATAATACAAAGAAAGATATGCATAGGCAAATAGCCCTTCAATACCGGCGATGTAGCTTGGCTTTAGATTATTCGTTTGTATTTTTAGATGATTAAATTACAACTTATTACTAATTTATGTAAATTTACCTAGCATTTGTATGCAATTATATGATATTAAACAGTTAATAAGCAGATTATGATACATGTATACGAGGATCATTTCCTTACTATTGAATCCGACGTTGAGAAATCTATTTTAATTTACACTTGGAAAGAGAGCACTGCCGAAATGACATTGGACGACCTTATGGTAAGAGCAAAACGAATTTTAGGAGAGGTACTTCAGCGGAAAGTAAGGTTTATTATTGGCGCGGATACTGATTTCAAGTTTCCTTTGGCACCAGAAATTCAGGAAGAATTGAATAAAAGCATTCTGTCTGCAGTCAATAGTTCTGATGTGGAGAAATTTGCGCATGTGTATAGCTCTGAAATCATAGCTCAAATGAGTGTAGAACAATTTTTCGATGAGAATGTGCATAAAACATATGAGGATAAATATTTCGACAGTTTATCTGATGCCATAAAATGGTGCATATAGCAGAATCATTTTATCGTGCTGAGGTCATTTGATGAACTCATACATGGTAGCTATTTGTATATTTGCTCTCCCAAAGGTTACGACTTTCGGAAAACTTGCTTTAAAGGCATATGCTTTGTGTACCAAAACAATAATTGAGCAAGTAATAGTAAATGCAACGATTTCAACATAGGCTTCGCCGGCGATGTATGTATTCCAACAGGCCCCAACCAGAGTTTTAGGTATGAAGCAAAGTCTTTGGGGTTTTATGAAAATGAAGCTGAGCTCATGAAATACTTGGTACCGCGGAACCATCTCGGCTTGATGGCAAATGTAATTTTGAGATAATTGATATAAATGTTATCAGCAAAACCTGATTTTTATTCCGTGTTTCAATAGATTCTCACTTTAACTTTGCAAAATCATTTTTAATCTACAATAACAGAAACACATGAAAAAAGTTTATGTTTTGATGTTGGCATTATTCATTGCATCCTTGATGGTTGGAAAAGCGCAAGAGGATACGAATTATGGCATCAAATGGTCGGGTTTTGCCAAAACCGATTATATGTTTGATACCAGACAAACTTTAAATGCACGTGAGGGGCATTTTATGATTTTACCTTTGCCCGAGAGCATTACCAATGGTGAGGATGTAAACGACAACCCCAATTTTAATATTCTTTCTGTACAAACCAGGTTGTCGGCGAACATAACCGGGCCCGATTTTTTTGGAAGACTCAGACATGCCATTACCAAAATTTCGAACAATTACTTCGAGATACTCATGGGGCAATTCTGGAATCCATTTTTTGTAGCAGAAGTTATTCCAGGCGTCTATTCATTTAATACAGGTGTGCCATTTCAGCCTTTTGCACGCAATCCGCAAGTACGTTTTACTACGAAAGGAACTATCAGATTCATGATTGCTGCCTATACCGAACGCGATTTTACTACACGAGGCGTTAGTATACAAAGGGCGACCATACCCCAATGGCATGCACAATTGCATGTTGGCAACAAAGAACGTATACTGGCAGGATTGGGATTCAATTACAAAACTGCTCAGAATACCACCAATAATGCTGCGTTTGGTAACGGAAATGTTAATTCTGTTTCATTTATTGGTTTTGTTTCTGCTAAATTTGGAGTACTTACTTGGAAAGCCGAGGCAGTGTATGGTCAAAATATGTCTGATGTGCTCCAACTGAGCGGATATGCTGTTGATGCCGATGGAGATTTTATTTCAAACCAAACTTTGTCTGTGTGGAGTGAGCTGATGGGAGATATATCTGAAAAGACGGAATTGGGCATTTTTGCAGGATATACCCAAAATGCAGGATATGGCGAGGCAGCTAATTATGTAAACGGTTTTCAGGGGAATAATATTGATTACGCTTTTCGTATTGCGCCACGTGTGGGCTTCAAATCTGGTAAACTTACCATTGGCTCAGAGGTTGAATATACCTTGGCACAATATGGAGTATTTGATACCACCAACGGCACAATCAATATATCGGGAATTGAACCTGTAAACAATACCCGTTTTCTGATTACATCCATTTATAAGTTCTAATTTTGTTGTCCATATCTGTGTAGATGCTAAAAAGCACATGTATACGAAATGAATTATGATCGCAGATGTGGTATTCCGAACATGCCAGGCGGTGGATAAACCGCATTGCGGTGATCTGTTGGTAGCCGTGCATGGGGCTTCCACAGGCTCAGCCACCGCAAGGAGGAAGGGATACATAACCTCTAGAATCGCATAGCGGTGATCCGTCAATTTTTTTTGTGTATTGACGGATCATCCCGATGAGATTAATAATTGGTTTTGATCTATTTCCGTGGGTTTCCACCCACGGCTACCGACGGAACTATGACTATGGTATTCTATGCACTGGATAAATTCCAAGCTACGCTCATCATCATGCAAGCATTTGCCGGTCTGGCAGGGGTGGGGGTCGCATATGGTTGCCCGCAATCTAGTATTGTGAGTTATCTTCTCGTATTTTTTGCTTGATCAAAAAGTGCCAAAAAATTAAGCCCAATAAATTCATAGGGCGATGCCCTATGCTAATGCTTGTGCCCCGTCAGGGCAAACACAACAATCATATCTTATCCTTTTAAACTAGCCTTATCCCTTATCAATTAAAAACTCAATTCTCAATTTTCCCTTCTCAATTAAAAAGGTTTTTCTAACAAGCTATTGCCCTGAGTAGGGTATGTGTGGCACTGCCTGAAACGATTTATGAAACTGAGGCGCGCCTCGGCTTAACCCGAATTATTCACAAAACTAAAATCCTCATCAAAGAAACTGGTTTTTGATATTTTTAGTTTAGATGGTTAAAAATGTTTGGGT
>JFJP01037792.1_pt1 | contig 22662 bp, 20 predicted proteins | sample 431651 | NCBI WGS metagenome assembly JFJP01 (sample SAMN02602958, study PRJNA72255) | Microbial mat metagenome, whole genome shotgun sequencing project. | biome: fresh water; feature: sink hole; material: water; isolation source: purple microbial (photo- and chemosynthetic) mats found in...
GGAAGAAACATTTTCAGGGAGCTCAAAAACACTTTTGACGGCCACAACTTCCTTTCCGTCAAATGCGAGATGACCTAAATAGTTACCTTTCGCAGTTCTAAATCTGCGCTTCAGTGATATTTTTTTTGACAATTGAAGCCTTGGGCCAGGTAGCAGTATTACTATTTTCGAGTCATTAACCCTAAAAACGACGAAAATGATCAATCTCAAAGAGACCAAGAGGCTGAAAAACGCGCTTGCGGAGCGTCCCCAGGAGTTTCGCAGCATCATCGAGGATACCCCGCTGGCGATTTGCATCACGAACGAAGACGCGATGTTTGTGGCCATGAACCAGAATTACCTGGACCTCTACGGCTTCACGCGCGAGCAGCTCGAAGGCAATTCGTTCACGCTGGTTGTGCCCGAGGAAAACCGTGCGGCGCTGAAGCGTTACCACGACCAGTTTTTCGTGGACCGCTACGAGATCCTGCGCAAATGGGTCGTCCAACGCAGCGACGGCAAAAGCATGGAGATTTTCGCGGACGCAGGCTTCAACGATCGGATCCAGGGCAGGCCGCACAAAGTTACATTTGTGCAGTTCCTCCGGGTTGTCGATTCTGGCCAAGAGGCAGGAAGCGATACCGGCAACAAAATGCTGGGCAGCAAATAAGCCCAAATTCAGCCGAACGAAAAAGCAGCCACTTTCCAGGGCTGCTTTTTCTGTTTTGGGGTGAAAATATGGTCTCTTTTGGGCTTAGGATTCCCTTTTCTCGGTGTTTCGGGGTCTTCCAGAGCGGGGCGCGTCCGAGAGACCGCCCAGGCCCTCTTCTTCCCAGCGCTTGAGCCAACTGCTGATGGTGTCCCTGTCGGCCTCGAAGATGAGGGCCAGGTCGTCAATCTTGTAGCCTTTGTGGCTCAGCAAAATGGCGTGTGCCCTCTTCCTGACTTTGAAAGAGGGGCTGGTGCGCATCAGCTCGGCCAGTTCCATCTGGCTATGGGTGTCGAGTTTATTGACGAATCGCATGGTCTTGGGGCTTTGAATGGGGTTCTTGGACTGGGTCATGGAAGGTTCACTTTCACAAAAATACCGAAGATCATTTCGCCAAAAGAGGGTCAAAACACCCAAAATCATAGCGGAAAACACCCGTTTCGGATGAGGGAAAACCGTCTGCCCGCGCTGGGTATTGTCCCCCATTTCGATGCGAAGGCCAGCAGCCGTCCGGCCCGAGGAAGTGAGATTTGGCCCTAATTTTGAAAAATGGCCTACATTTAGTTTACGATACAACTTTTCCTTTATTTCCACCCCCAAAAATCACCTTCTGCACATGAAAATCCGCTCTGCCTTGCTGCTATCCTGCTGCGCGCTGGCGTTGTCACGAACCCACGCGCAATCCGAAATCCGCCTGATCGAGAACCCCATCCAAGGTTTTGAACGCGAGAACCTGGGCGCCAGCATGAACTCCACCGTGAACGACATGCTTCCCGTGATTTCGGCCGATGGCAAGACGCTCTACATCTCGCGCAAAGGCCACCCGAACAACTTCAACGGCGACATTGGTGAAGATGTCTGGTTTTCAACGCGTTCTGACAGTGCCTCCTGGTCGGCTCCGCAGTGCATGGGCGCGCCCATCAACACCGAGGGCAACAACGCTGTTCTCTATTGCACGCCCGATGGCAACCGCCTTTTGCTGCTGAACCTCTACGGCGAGGATGGAAAGCTGGCCGGAGGCGGCCTTTCGGTGACGCAGCGCACGGCAGACGGATGGGAAATGCCGCAAAAGATCAACATCCGCAACTATTACAACGACCAGGGCTACGCGGGCTACACCTTTTCGAACGACCTCTCGCGCATCATCCTTGGCATTCGGCGCAACGACGACACCGAGGGCGCCTCGGACCTCTACCTGAGCGTGCGCGACTCGGCCGGCTCGTGGTCGGCGCCGCTGAACCTGGGCAAAATGCTCAATACCACGGGCATGGAGGTTTCGCCCTTCCTGGCCGCCGATGGCAGGACGCTCTACTTTTCGAGCGATGGCCATGCTGGCTACGGCTCTTACGACGTGTTCATGACCCGGCGGCTCGACGATAGCTGGACCAACTGGAGCGAGCCGCTCAACCTGGGGTCCGAAATCAACAGCCCCGGCATGGACCTCTATTACAGCATTCCCGCCAATGGCGAGTACGCCTATTTCGCGTCGTCCGACAACTCGCTGGGCGGCACGGACATCTTACGCATCCAACTGACCGAGGCCGCGCGGCCCGCTCCTGTTGTGCTGGTGCGCGGGCGGGTGTTCGACAACAAGAGCGGCCTGCCGCTTTCGGCCACGATCACCTACGAGGACCTCCAGACGGGCGAGCAACTGGGCTCGGCCATTTCGAACCCGGCCAACGGCGAGTTCAAAATAGTGCTCGACCCTGGGAAGTCCTACGGTTTCATGGCCCAGCGCGAGGGCTACATGGCCGAAAGCCAGAACATCGACCTGCGCGGAGTCGATGAGTACCAGGAGGTTGAGCGCGACCTCCGCCTGGCGCCCATCGAGGTAGGCGCCCGCGTGGTGCTCAACAACCTCTTCTTCGAGACGGCCAAGGCGGAGCTGACGGCCGACTCGGAGCGCGAATTGGCACGGCTGATCAAGATGCTGGCCGATTTCCCGAACATGTCCATCGAGATTTCGGGGCATACCGACAGCCAGGGCGCCGACGCGTACAACCTGGACCTCTCGAACCGGAGGGCCAAGGCCGTCACCGACTACCTGGTGCGCAACGGCGTGAGCCAGGCCCGCCTCACGGCCAAGGGTTACGGCGAATCCAAGCCCATCGGCGACAACGCCACCGTGGAAGGGCGTGCGAAAAACCGCCGCGTCGAGTTCAGCATCACCAAGATCTGAGCGCAGCGCTCGGCGAAGCTTGGCCAAGGCGTCCAGATCGCAGGATCTGGGCGCCTTGGCTTTTTTTTTCATTGTCACGCATCCTTTTGTAATGCTTTTGCGTCTTGGGATTTGAGCCGAATTACTTTCCAGCCCTCGCTTTGGCGCATTTCCCAATCATCAATGTTAAAAATTCCCAAAAGCGCATTGGGATTTGTTTTCCATGCCGAGACTGTATAGTTTTGCTCGAACCCAATGGTAGCCCAACCCTATTTTCAAGCCTATGAATGACGCTGGCGATCGATACTACGAGGACGAATTCACGAATGGCGCGCGCCGTGACGATACGCTGTTGACCCGGCTAGTCAACCGATGGGTCGTGCCGATGGTCTCGGGCCTTTTCATCGCTTTGGTTCTGTATTTCTTGCTTGCCGACCACATGGCCACGGACAACAAGCAGCGGCTGTTGGAAGAGCAGAAAGTTTTAGAGGAACAGTATGCCCTGCTGGAAGCGCGTTTCGATCAGACGATACAGGTGCTGAACGACATTCGCGTGCGGGATACCAACCTCTACCTGTCCATCTTTGAGCAGGAAGTGTTGCCGCGGGCGCAGGAAAACCGGACGCTGGAAGAAATCGCGGCCTGGCTGGACCGTGAGACGCTCGTGGTGGAAGACCTGACGGACGCCAACCGGACGCGCCTGCACCAACTGCTCAACCGCATGGGCTGCGAGCATCTTTGCCTGGACTCGATCGACATCCTGATCCAGTCGCTGGACTTCTCGCTGGCGCAGACCCCTTCGGTGCTGCCGCTCAAGGACATTGACTTCGCGCACAACAACCACGGCTACGGCCATGCCATCGACAAGGTCTCGAAGCAGAAGGTCTTCCATGCGGGCCTGGACTTCCCCGCGCCGGTGGGCACCGCCGTCTTCGCCACGGCTTCCGGAACGGTGGAGAGCACGCTCAATGAGCATATGCAACACGGAAACGCCATCCTGCTGAAACATACCAACGGCTACCAGACTTTCTACGCCCACCTTCAGCTATCCCTTGTCAACCAGGGCGATTCGGTGAGCAAAGGCCAGTTCATCGGTGTCACGGGGCAGACGGGCAAATCCGCTGAGCCGCACCTGCACTACGAGGTCCGGCGCGATGGGCAGCCGCTCAATCCGATCAACTTCTTCTTCGAGGACCTGTCCCCGGACGACTACGCCCGGCTGCACGCCGAAGCGCAGAGCACGCAGCTCAGCCTCGACTGAACGCGCAAAAGATGCGAGCGCCGCGGACTTCCCCTTGGGGTTGTCCGCGGCGCTCGCGTTTTGGCATGGACAGAGCGACCGGCTCAGAAGTTGGGCGTGAGGTTGTACTTCGAGTAGAACTTGTTGATGACCTCGACCACTTCGTCGGCCGTGTCCACGAGCTTGAACATGGCCATGTCCTCGGGGTTGATGTTCGCTTCCTGCTCCAGCATCACCTTGCGGATCCAATCGACCAGCCCTCCCCAGAAGTCGCTGCCCACCAGAATGACCGGGAAGCGGCCGACTTTGTGGGTCTGGATCAGCGTCAGGGCCTCGAACAGCTCATCGAAAGTGCCGAATCCGCCTGGTAGCACGACGAATCCCTGCGAATACTTGATAAACATGACCTTGCGGACGAAGAAGTAATCGAACGAGATGAGCTTGTCGGAGTCGATGTAGGGGTTGGAACCTTGCTCGAAAGGCAGTTCGATGTTCAGGCCGACGGATTTGCCCTTGCCCTCGCGCGCGCCAAGGTTTCCGGCTTCCATGATGCCGGGGCCGCCGCCGGTTATGACGCCGTAGCCGCTCTGGGTCAGCTTCTGGCCGATGGCGCGGGCCAGCTCGTAGTAGCGGGTGCCCGGCTGGGTGCGGGCCGAGCCGAAAATGCTCACGCACGGGCCGATGCGCGCCAGGGTCTGGAATCCCTGCACGAACTCCGACATGACCTTGAAAATCTCCCAGGAGTCGTTGCTCTTGATCTCGCTCCAACTTTTGTTGGAAAATGCTTCTCGAATGCGCTCTTCGTGGCTCATCTTTTCAGGAATTGAAGTTTATTTTGGAAAATAGGGCTGCCCACTGGTCCCCAAAGGCTCCGCAGCAAGCGCTGGCCAGGGGCAGAAAATCTGGAAGGGAAATCTGGACGAAGGCCTCGCGCCGCCCTGCCCAGCGGGGAGGAGGGAATGCTTTTCCAAGGAAAAGACAAAAGGCCCCAACAAAACGAAATTTGTCGGGGCCGATTGTCGCGAATCGGTGGGCGCGGGCTCATTTGCCGTAGCCGCCCCCACGCGAGCGCGTGGAAGTGCCCTGGCGCGAGGTGGAACGGCTGGTCCGCTCCTGCACGCGTCCTCGGAAGTTCTGGTTGTTGGTGTTGCTGACCCAGCGCGAGTTGCCGCGCGTGTCGGCCACCCGGGCGCTCGAGCTGCCGAACGCGGCCTTGCCGTCGGGGCCGCTGCCGTAGTAGGCGCGGCCGGTGCCTCGGTAGTTGCGGTGGTAGTCGTTGTAGTGGTTGGCGTGGATGGGCATGGTGGCCATGTTGAGCATGGTGCTGAACATCATGTAGCTGGCGAAGAAGGTCCAGACGCTGCTGCCGCCCTGGTTGGACCACTGGCCATACTGCGGATTGCCAACATAGTGGCTGAATCCGGCCGGGGCCACTTCCTTGCTGAGCGTTCCATCGGTCTTGGAGGCGATCTCCATGCCCATGTTCTCCTGGTTGGCCAGGAAAAACTCCTCGCTGACCTCCACCCATTCGGTCACGGTGTCGGTGGGCACGCTGTCGGCCCCGATGCGGATGATCTGGTACTGGTGCTTGAAGGTTTCGCTGACGGTGCCCTCTACATCCATGTCGTACAGGATGATCGTGAAATCCTTCTCGGCGTTCATGTCTTGGATGAGCACATCCAGGGGCTCTTTCTCGAAGTCGCTACCGCCGCAGGACGTTGCCAATGAGGCGACTAGCCCCAGGAGGGCCAGGAATCTGAAATTTTTCATGGTTCAAAAGGTTTTCGGGTGACGTTCGCCCGGGTAGATGTTGTTGATTTCGCGCAGGGCGATCTTTTTGCCGACCGCCGCCTCGAATGAGCGTTCGCCCCACTGCTCGACGGTCAGGACGAGCTTCTCGCTGGCGTCGTAGTAGTCCCAGGACATGAACTCGGCGGATTGCTCGGGAGGGGTGGTGGCCACGTTGCGGAAGTATCCGGCGTTCTCCTTGTCGCGGTAGTAGCGCACGCCCTCGAAGTCGAGGGTCTTCGGCGGGGCCAGGTTCTCGACGATGTACTCGGGCAGGTTCTCGTCGAGCACGCGGGGCTTGAGCTTGCGGGTCATGGCCAGCTCCAGCTCGTCGTCCTCTTCGACGCTGAGGAAGAGGTGCTCGTCGGAGGCCTGGAGCTTGTACTCCTTGGTGAAGAAGTTGTCGCCCCAGTCGTACTCGTATTCCTCGACCACGAGCCAGTCGCGCAGGTCGTATTCCACGACGAATCCCGGCCGCAGGTCGTGCAGGGTTACGTTGTTGGGGTCGTAGGGTTTTTCCTCCGGCCCCTTTTTTTTCTTGAAAAAATCGAAAAGGCCCATATTGTCAACAATTTGGGAAAAGCTACTCGAGCTTCTTTTTGATGGAATAGCCCAGGAAGAGGAGGACGGCCAGCAGGATGAGCGCGAAGACGACCTTCTTCAAGCCCCACCAGACGAACCAGACGACGAGGACGACCCCGATGTAAAAGAAGAATTTTTTCATGGCCGGAAGGTTTATGTTTGTGAGGAATGTAACGTCGATCAGGCCTTTTTGTTTTGCCCGAGCAGACTTTCGGCTTCTCGCTTGAAATCGAGCCTAGCCTGGGCCGAGCCGAAGGCCCGGTGGGGGATGATGATGGCGGAGCTTTCGGCCAGGGAGAGCAGCAGCAGCTCCTTGACGTCCTCCACCCTGCTGAACTTTTGCCACTCGATGATGCCGCTGGCCGAAGGGGTCTGGAGCACCACGCCTTCCTTGCGCAGGCTGATGGTCTGCTCGGCCAGGAGCATCTTGTTCTCCTCGGCCTCCAGGAAGCTCTTGTTCTTGTCCTCGATGAGAGCCCGGACCAGGTAGGGCAGGATGAAGATGGGCAACGCGCCCGCCACCACCAGGAAGAGCAGGGTCCACCAGGGCAGGAATCCGAGCCCTTCGGCCGGATCGGGGAACATGACCAGGATGACGGCGGCGAAGAAGGCGCTGGGCAGGTAGCGGATCATCAGCCTCCGGCCTCGCCGCTCGGGCGATTCCCACTGCTGCCAGAGGCTGTACCGGATGATGTCGTCCTCGGATTGGGTGAAGGTGACTTGCATGGGCTGGGCGGTCCTCAGGATTTGGAGTTGCCGATGGGCTGGGCGAAGATGTTGACATCCGACTCGGTGATGATGTCGCCACAGAGGATGACCAGCCTTTCCAAGACGTTGCGGAACTCGCGGATGTTGCCGGTCCAGTTGATTTTCTGGAGCGCGACGATGGCCCCCTCGGTGATGGGCTTGGGCGGCATCTTGTGCTCTTCCGAGAGCTGGGCCATGAAGTGCTCGGCCAGCAGCGGAATGTCGTCCAGGCGCTCGTTGAGGGCGGGGACCTGGATCAGGATGACGCTCAGGCGGTGGTAGAGGTCCTCGCGGAAGTTGCCCTTCTCGATTTCCTCCTTGAGGTTCTTGTTGGTGGCCGCGATGATGCGCACGTCCACGCGGATGGGCTTCTCGCCGCCCACGCGGGTGATGTTGTTTTCCTGCAAGGCCCGGAGCACCTTGGCCTGCGCCGAGAGGCTCATGTCGCCGATCTCGTCGAGGAAGAGGGTTCCCTGGTTGGCCATTTCGAACTTGCCTTTTCGCTGCTTGTGCGCCGAGGTGAATGAGCCTTTCTCGTGGCCGAACAGCTCGCTCTCGATCAGCTCGGCGGGGATGGCGGCGCAGTTCACTTCCACGAAGGACATGTTGGCGCGGTTGCTCTTGGCGTGCAGCCAGCGGGCCACGAGCTCCTTGCCGGTGCCGTTGGGGCCGGTGATCAGCACGCGGGCATCCGTTTCGGCCACCCGGTCGATCATGTCCTTGATGTGCTGTATGGCGGGCGAGTTGCCCACCATGTCGAAGGTCTTGCTCACCTTCTTCTTGAGCACCTTGGTCTCGGTGATGAGCTCCGACTTGTCCATCGCGTTGCGGATGGTTATCAGCAATCGGTTCAGGTCCAGGGGTTTCTGGATGAAGTCGAAGGCGCCTTTCTTGATGGCCTCCACGGCGGTGTCCACGGTGCCGTGGCCGGAGATCATCACCACGGGGGTATCCGGCTTGATCTTGAAGATCTCGTCGAGCACCTCGATGCCGTCCATTCGGGGCATCTTGATGTCGCAGAGGACCACGTCGTAGTCGTTCTTTTGGATCAGTTCGAGGCCCGTCTTGCCGTCAACGGCCAGGTCCACCTCGTAGGACTCGTATTCCAGTATGTCCTTGAGCGCGTTGCGGATGCTCTTGTCGTCGTCGATGATGCAGATTCTTGGCATGGCCTGGGTGGTTTTTTTCTATCAACCAAATGTAGGGAAAAAAACGCTTTCGGCAAAAAGCCAGGCGGCGCGGACCCGGAATCGCCCTGTCAGAAAACAAAAGCCGCCCGCGGGCGGCGGGCGGCTTGGGAAGGAAAGGACGGAGATGTCCAATCGTTGTCCTTACTTCTGCTCAAAAGCAAGGTTCTTGTTACTCCCACGAAAGGTTCAAGGTAAACTTGAGGGCCGACTGATTGGTCTCAAAAACGATTTGGCTGGGGTAAGGATCGCCGTTCGTGGGCATCACGTTCCGAACCGTGAAATAGTACCCATCCATCCAATCGTCCGCATCAGGTGAGTCCGCATCATAAAGCGCAATTATGGATTGGGCATCAAAAAGGCTGGTTAAAGCGGGAAAGTCCCCCCCATTGAAAGTGATGGGCAAGCTGCTTGAGTTGACATCCGACCTCGTGTTTGTGAACGCCTCGTAGGTCGTTCCACCGTGTTCAAGGCTCAATTCAAAGTACAAGTCAGGGCCGTCGTTGAAGTCCCAACCCGCGCCATCAGGAGTGGTCAGTGGGTAGCCTGTCAACACAAAGGAGTTGATGTTCACGATTGTCGGGGCATCAAGGATTGTTACCGTCTTGTTGATGACATTTTGGGCCCCCGCCGAGTTGGTCGCCGTCAGGCTCACATTGTAAGTCCCACCGGACATGAAGACGTACTCAGGGTTTGAGACGGTGGAACTTTGGCCGTTTCCAAAGTCCCAGGAGTAGGACGTGGCATTCGAGGACGTGTTTGAGAATACGACCTTGCATGGGGCGAAGTTGTTTGCCCCGCCAAAGGTGAAGTTCGCGACGGGATCCAAGACGGTCTCCTCGTCCTTGTCCTTTTTGCAGGCAGAAAAACCCAGAATGACCACTGCCAAAAAAATGGCAAATCTGAAAGAAAATTGTGCTTTCATCAGTTGATTGTGTTTTGTAAAAAATTAGAAACCTACAGTTCATAATTGAATTAAAATATCAGAAAGAGAACTGACGCGTCTACTTCACTTTCTCGACATCAATATCAAATAGTGAACTTTTTTAAGCCCCGAATAAACATCTGCTTCGAAGTCCAGACATCGCTCCGATTGACTTTTCACAATACAAAGATAGCGCTTGTTTCAATACGAAGGGTCTGTTGCAATACACAATATTTCGCCAACAAAATTAAATTTGATTTAAAAAGACACAAACAGATGATAAAAAATTATTAACCCTACCGCTCTCACCCTTTTTGCCCAAGAGCGGCACCAACTGCGATCATACTTCCAACTTCAGATGCGGATTGAGGGATAGAGAAATTTTTGAAATATGACAAGAACTAGCACGGATTTCATACATGAAAACAAGATAATATGTTGTAAGCAATAGTAAGAGACCCAATGACAACGAAAATTCATTATTCCATTTTTGATAGGCTTTTGTCAATTGAAAATGATTTATTCGGCCGTTATGTATTTTATACCAAATTGCTTTCAAGGGTGATCATCTGGCTGTAAAATCTCGCGCACAAAAAAAGCCGCCCGCGGGCGGCGGGCGGCTTGGGAAGGAAAGGTTGACGATGCCCTTTTGGGGCAGAGGCTCATTCGCCGAAGCGGATGCCGAAGGTGGCCAGGACCAAGGCCGAGCGGTTGTCGAGCTCGGCGCTGGAGCGGGTCCGGGCGTCGTTCGTGGGCAGGTCGTAGAGGTAGTGCGTCTCGGTCATTCGGTTCTGGACGAAGGCCATGTCGAAGTAGAAATTGCCGGTGTTGATGCCCAGGCCAGCGGAAAGGCTGGTCATCTCGGCGGCGGCGCGGTCTTGGCTGCTGGCGTAGGGGCTGCCATAGTGGGCGAAGCCGCCGCGCAGGGCGAACATGCCCAGCCGCGCCTCGAGGCCTGCGCGGATGTTGCTGGCCTGCGCGAGCTGCTCGTTGACGGCCTGGTTCTCCATGTTGAAGTCGTACAGGTTGGAGCGCAGGCGGGCGGTCGAGTAATCGACGAGCTCGTACTCGGCGCTGACGATGAACACCTTGGCCACCACGGCCGCGAGGCTGCCGGTAACGCGCAAGGGCGTCTGGAGGCGGTAGTCGAACAGGTTGCGTTCGGAGCGGCTGGTCTCGCCCGAGGTGGGCGGGTCGGATTCGGGCTCGCCGGGGCTGAAGCTCGTGGTCATCTCGGTGAAGAACTCCTCGCTGATGTTGAAGAAGGTGGGCGTGTGGACGGCGCCGCCGAGGTTCAGGAAGAAGCTCTCGGAGTCGATGACCCGGCCGATCATGCCGAACTTGAAGTTGAAGCCGCTGCCGTAGGAGTCGAGGTTTTCGAGCAGCGAGAAGCTGTTGAGGTAGATGTCGGGCGTGATGCCGTCCTCGGTATGGAAGCTCGAGCGGATGAAGCGGAAGGTGTGGATGCCCATGGTGCCGCCGATGTAGAGCCGGTCGGCGTAGTTGGTGCCGAAGCTGAAGTCGTACTCGCCGCTGGCGCCCGATTCCTCGATGGTTTGCGTCTGGTTCTGGCCGTACTGGGCATCGTCGGTGATGCGGCTCCAGTACTCGTTGGCGTTGGGATCCCAGTTGATCAGGTAGGTGTCCCAGGCCAGTTGCTCGAAGAGCGGGCTGGCGCCGTTGGGCAGGACCAGCTCGCCGTTCACGGTAGTGGGCGCTCCCAGGCCGTTGGCCTCGCTGACGAAGCGGTCTGCCATTGAGCTTTTGGCGTTCTGCCCCGAGATGGCGATGTTGCGGTTGAAGTTGTTGCGGCGGTTGTAGGCAAACCCGACGTTGAAGTTCTTGAAGCCCAGGTCGCCGCTGGTGGGGAAGTGGATGGCGAAGCCGGCGTTGCCGAGGTTGAAGTTGTAGCGGCTGTCGTTGCGCATCCCGCCCTCGGAGTAGGTCGCGTCCACGGACGAGTAGTGGACGGCGGGGCTGATGGAGATCTCGCCACGGCGGTAAACGGCCAGTCCGGCGGGGTTGGTGGCCAGGGTCGAAAGGTCGCCGCCCAAGGCCCCGAAGGCGCCGCCCATGGCCATGAAGCGGGCCGTTCCGCGGTGGTACGACTGCGAGTAGCGCAACGCGTCCACCTCGTTCTGGCCTTGCGTGGCGCCCGTGGTCAAGGCCGCCAGCGCGGCCACAGTGATCAGTCTTTTCATCGTTCGGTTGAGGTTAAGGAATGAGTTGATGGCAAAAGTGCCTTTGCATTTGGGCAAATGAAATCCCCCCTTACGGCATCAACGCGAAAGGCTTGAAGGCGATAAGGGGGGATGGGAGGGTCAAATCATGGCAATCAAGCCCTTAGCGCCGTCCACCTCCGGATGAGCGGCTGCCGCCACCACTGGATGAACCGCCGCCGGAAGAACGGCTGCCGCCGCCGCCGGAGTAGGATCCGCCTGAAGAACGGCTGCTGCCGCCGCCAGAGTAGGAGCCACCGCGGGATGAGGAAGAAGATGAGGAAGAAGAAGAACGGCTGCCACCGCTGTAGCTAGAGCCGCGGGAAGAAGAGCTGCTGGTGTTGCCGCTGTAGTTCGAGCCGCGGGAAGACGAGTTGCTGGTGTTGCCGCTGTAGTTCGAGCCGCGGGAAGACGAGCTGCTGCTGGGCGTGGTCGCGGTCCGGGAAGACGAGCTGCTGCTGGGCGTGGTCGCGGTCCGGGTGCTGTTGGGGGCTGCTCCACCTGAGGAGTAGCCGTTGTCGCCAGTTTGGACGCCGTCTTGGCGGGGAGATCCTCCGCCGCGGGTCGTGGTGCCGCTGCCGCCGCTGGTGGAGCTGCCGCCGCGGGTCGTGGTCGTGGTGCCGCTGCCACCGTTGGTCGAGCTGCCGCCGCTGGTGGAGCCTCCGCCGCGGGTCGTGGTTGTGGTTCCGCTGCCGCCGTTGGTGGAGCTTCCGCCGCGGGTCGTGGTCGTGGTTCCGCTGCCGCCGTTGGTGGAGCCACCGCTGGTGGAGCCTCCGCCGCGGGTCGTGGTCGTGGTGCCGCTGCCGCCGTTGGTCGAGCTGCCGCCGCGGGTCGTGGTCGTGGTGCCGCTGCCGCCGTTGGTGGAGCTGCCGCCGCGGGTCGTGGTCGTGGTGCCGGTGGGCGTGGCACCGCCGGAGCTGGTGCCGCGGGTCGTGGTCGTGGTGGTGGTGGTCGTTCCGTTAGAGCTTCCGCCGCGGGTGGTCGTCGTGGTGGCGCTGCCGCCTCCCGAACTGGTGCCGCGGGTGGTAGAAGAGGTCGCCGAAGCGTTGTTGTTGCCGCTGCGGGTTCCGCGGGAAGTGCCGTTGCTGCTCACGCTGCCGCGGTGTCCGTAGGAGGCGTTGTTGGCGTAGAGGTGCCCGGCGCGGTTGTTGGTGTAAAGGCCATCGTAGAAGCCGTTCCAGTAGCCGTTGTTGTAACCGTGGTTGTAGCCGGCCCAGTAGTTGCCGCCCCAGCCCCAGCCAGCGTTCCAGCCACCGCCCCAGCGGTTCCATCCGCCACCCCAGCCGGGAGCGCCCCATCCGCCGCCCCAGCCCCAGCCGGCGTTCCATCCGCCGCCCCAGCCGTAGAGCGAGTTGAAGCCCCAAGCGGGTCCCCAGCCGACGTTCCAGCCGCTGTAGATCCAGGGGTCATAGACCCAGTTGTCCCAGTAGCCGACGCCGTTCATGGGCCGGTGGAAGCGATAGATGCGCGATGAGTAGTCGTCGATGATGATCACGTTGTCATCGCCGCCAAACTCGGTGCTCTCCATGCTGCCGACGTTGCCAGAGGTGCCAAGGTCATCGGCGGGCACGCTCTCGTAGGTGCTCTCTTCGCCCGAGGACGAGTAAGAGGCCACGTTTTGGGTTTCCGCGGAAACCACTACTACTTCCTCGACGGGATCCGAGGGCGAGTAGTAAATGTCGTCGTAGTTTCCCGTGGTCGCCACCTTCGAGACATTGCAGCCCGAAGCGACGAAGGGTAGGCCTACGAGGACGGCCAAAAAGTTCAGATTTCTTTTCATGGTGTTGATCCTCCTGATTTATGGTTGAAGTTTTTCGATAATGCTTACTTTTGCTCAACGGTCTGACAACCGAGTTTCATCTATATGACAACGAAGTGAAACAAAAGTAACACTTTCTGCTGTTAATGGTTGTTAACGCTTTGGCATTGAAAGCCTAAGGATTTCCACCCGGCTAAACTTTAACTTTCCTTTGTCAATTTACACAAAAAAAAATGCCGAAAACGGGCATTTTTCCTCCAAAAAACTAAAAAAACCAAAATCAAAATGGCAAAAGTACTCACGGCCAGGGACGAGAACTACTCCCAATGGTACAACGACCTGGTCATCAAGGCCGACATGGCCGAGAACTCCGCCGTGCGGGGCTGCATGGTCATCAAGCCCTACGGCTATTCCATCTGGGAAAAGATGCAGGCCGCCCTCGACCAGATGTTCAAGGATACCGGCCACGTCAACGCCTATTTCCCCTTGTTCATCCCCAAGTCCTTCTTCAGCAAGGAGGCCGACCACGTCGAAGGCTTCGCCAAGGAGTGCGCCGTGGTGACGCACTACCGCCTGCGCACCTCCGAGAAGGGCGGCATCGAGGTGGATCCCGACGCCAAGCTCGAAGAGGAGCTCATCGTCCGCCCCACCTCCGAGACCATCATCTGGAACACCTACCGCAACTGGATACAGTCGTACCGCGACCTGCCCATCCTGGTCAACCAGTGGGCCAACGTCGTCCGCTGGGAGATGCGCACCCGCCTGTTCCTGCGCACGGCCGAGTTCCTCTGGCAAGAAGGCCACACCGCCCACGCCACCGCCCAGGAGGCCATGGCCGAGGCCCGGCAGATGCTCGAGGTCTATGCCACCTTCGCCCAGGAGTGGATGGCCATGCCCGTCATCAAAGGCTCCAAGACGCCCACCGAGCGATTCGCCGGGGCGCTCGACACCTTCTCGATCGAGGCCCTCATGCAAGACGGTAAGGCCCTCCAGGCCGGAACCTCACACTTCCTGGGCCAGAACTTCGCCAAGGCCTTCGACGTCCGCTTCACCAACAAGCAGGGCGTCATGGAGCACGTCTGGGCCTCCTCCTGGGGCGTCTCGACCCGCCTCATGGGCGCCCTGGTCATGACCCACTCCGACGACGACGGCCTGGTGCTGCCGCCTCGCCTGGCGCCCTTCCAAGTCGTCATCGTGCCCATCTACAAGAACGATGAACAGATGGAGCAGTCGAGGGCCTACGCCTCCGAGCTGCGCGCCCGCCTGGCCAAGGCCGGTTTCCGCGTCAAGCTCGACGACCGCGACACCCACAAGCCCGGCTGGAAGTTCGCCCAGTACGAGCTCCAGGGCGTGCCCATCCGCCTGGCCGCCGGACCCCGCGACATCGAGGCCCAGACCGTGGAGCTGGCCCGCCGCGACACCCGCGAAAAGCAGAGCCTCCCCATCGAGAAGCTCGAGGCTGTCGTGGCCGAAATGCTCGAGGCCATCCAGAAGAACCTCTTCGACAAGGCCCTGGCCCGCACCCAGGCCAACACCACCCGCGTGGACAGCTACCAGGAGTTCAAAGAACTGCTCGACTCCAAGGGCGGATTCTTCCTGGCCCACTGGGACGGCACTGCCGAGACCGAGAAGCGCATCAAGGACGAGACCAAGGCCACCATCCGCTGCATCCCCTTCGACGCGCCCGACGAGCCCGGGCAGTGCATGGTCACGGGCCAGCCCTCGCCCCGGAGGGTCCTCATCGCCAGAGCCTACTGATTTCCCTTGCAGCCAGCGAAAAAAGCGCCCCCAGCCTTCGAGGCTGGGGGCGCTTTTCATTGGGGACGATCCGCCAGCGGACCTATTCCTCGTAGGGCTCGAAGTCGGACTTCGAGACCCCGCAGACCGGGCAGATCCAATCGGCGGGAATGTCCTCGAAGGCCGTTCCCGGGGCGATGCCCGCGTCGGGGTCGCCTTCGGCCGGATCGTAGATGTGTCCGCAAATGCTGCAAATGTACTTCATGGGGAAAAAGTTTTTGATGATGATGGAGATGAAAGAAGACCCTCGGGAAGCCTAGCCCCTAGCGGCGCTTCTTGTTGAACCGCGAGCCCAGCTCGACCAGCTTGCGCAGCCAGTCGAAGACCAGGGCCACGTAGAACACCAGGCTCGTGAACCAGATGAACAGGATGTTGAACCAGTAGGTATCGACCTGGATGCCCAGGAACTGCTTGGAAGGCGCGTAGAAGTGCGCCCGCCCGATGGCCGATTCGGTATGCTGGTAGATGAAGTCGTTCATCTGCACAAGCTGCTCGCCTTTTACCTGTATCTTTTTGAGCTCCTGCTTGTTGAGCATCAAATCCTCGAGGTTCTCGTTGAAATTCGCCTGCTTGAACTCGAAGAATTGGTCGCGCCCGCCCAGCTCCTCGATCATCTGCTCGATGCGCTCGTCGTTCTCGCGGTTGGCGTCGGCGTAGAGCTTGTTGTAGTGCTTCTTGATGTCGTCCAGGAACTTGCGGGCGGCGTTGGCGATTTCGGCGTCGAAGGCCGAGGGGCTGAGCTGCTCCTGGTGGTCGAAGCGGATGCCGTGGTCTTTGGCCATGATCTTGGCGAACTCGTTGCGCAGGATGGCGATGTCGCGGTTGACCTCGAAAGCCCTTTCGGGATTCTCCTTCTCCTTGAGGATGAAGTCGATGCGGGTGCGCAGGTCCGAAACCCAGTAGTTATAGACGTAGGCGGCGTCGCTCTTGCGCTTCTCGAAGGCGTAGAACTCGCGCTCGAAGGCGTTGTCGCGGAACTGCGTCACGGCCAGGGCCTCGTAGGCCCAGCGCAGGGTCATCATGTCGCCCACCAGGGGCACGTGGTTCTGCTCGTTCATGGTCGTTGGGTGCAGCTTGTCGTACTTGACGATCACCCCGCTGAGCAGCAGTTGCGGAACCAGGATGAAGGGAATCAGGATGTAGATCGTGACCACCGAGTCGAGCGCCGCCGAGATGTTGAGCCCCAGCAGGTTGGCCGAGGCCGAGGCGGTGAAGAGCAGCAGCCAGTAGTTGAAGGTCATGCCCTCGATGTCCAGGATCGTGTTGCCCACCAGGATGAAGGACAAGGTCTGTATGGCCGAGATGATGAACAGGATGAACACCTTGGAGTTGATGTAGCTCCACTTGCTCAGGTTCAGGAACGACTCGCGCGAGAGGATCATGCGGTCCTTGATGATCTCCTCGGCGCTGACGGTCATGCCCAGGAAGAGCGAGACCACGCAGCTCATGAACAGGTAGGCCGGAAGGTTCTCGTTCTGGCTGAAGATGTACTGGGTCGGGTCTTCGGGCGTGCCGGCGATGTACTTGGTGAAGTAGCCCAGGATCAGGGCCAGCAGCGGCGCCTCCAGGAAGTTGATCAGCATGTACTGCCGGTTGGCCAGCTTCGAGAGGATGTTGCGGATCGAGAAGATCTGGAACTGCTTGAAGCGGCTGGGCACCTTGAACTGGTTGGCCGGCAGGGTCTCCTTGGCCGGGGTGGCGTCCAGCTTGGGCTCGACGTGCTCGCGGTAAAGGCTGAACCACTCCTTGACGCCCACCTTGCGCTCATCGGTCAGGCGGCCGTACTCGTCCACCACCTTGGCCTCGACGATCTGCAGCACCTGCTCGGGGTTGACGTTGCCGCACGAGGGGCACTGGCTCTCGTCGGCGTTGACGTAGTGGCTGCGCTGCTTGAAATAGACCACGGCGTCCAGCGGGTTGCCGTTGAAGATCGGGTGCCCGCCCTTGTCCATGATCAGCAGCGCGTCGAACAGCTTGTAGATGTCCGACGACGGCTGGTGGATGTTGACGATGACCAGCCGCCCCTTGAGCGTCTGCTCCTTGAGCAGGTCCATGACCATCTCCGAGTCCATCGACGACAGGCCCGAGGTCGGCTCGTCCACGAACATGACCGAAGGCTCGCGGATGAGCTCCAGGGCGATGTTCAGGCGTTTGCGCTGGCCGCCGCTGATGAACTTGTTGAGCGGGTTGCCCACAGTCAGGTGCTTGGTCTCGAAGAGGCCGAGGTCTTGCAGCACCTTGTTGACCGATTCCACCAGCTTGTCCTCCGGCATGTCGCGGAAGCAGAGCTTGGCGTTGTAGTAGAGGTTCTGGTAAACCGAGAGCTCCTCGATGAGCAGGTCGTCCTGCGGCACGAAGCCGATGACGCCTTCGAGGTGGGCCTTCTCGGAGTGGATGTCGTAGCCGTTGATGGTGATGCTGCCCTTCTGCGGGCGCAGCTTGCCGTTGAGCACGTTGAGCAGGGTGGACTTGCCCACGCCGCTGCCCCCCATGATGCCCACCAGCGTGCCCGATTCCTCGCGGAAGTTGAAGGTGTGGATGCCGTTGTCGCTGTTCTTGAACCGGAACTCGACATCCTTGGCCTGGAACACGATCTTGCTCTGGCTGCGCCCGTGCAGGAACTTGCCCACAACGTCGCTGTAATAGAGGGGCTTGGTCTTCGGGCTGCGGATGGAGGCGCCCTTGTCGAGCAGGTGGGTGCGGTCGGGCTGGACCAGTTGGCCGTTGAGCAGCAGCTCGTCCTTGCCCTTGTAGCGGAAGAAGTACATCTGGGTGCTCTCCACGTTGAGGATGCCCAGCGTGCCGTCCATGCCTTTGGCGGCGATGGTCTTGACGCCCATCCGCTCCCAGTCCGCGGTGTCGTCGGCCGCGACAAGGGCCTTGTCCTTCTCGGGCACCTGGGCCAGGCTGTCGAGCACGAAGGCCTTGAGGTTGGCGAACTCGGCCTCCGAGACGTTGAAGATGTCCGAGACCGTCTTGACGAAGTCGAGCTCCTTCTCGCCGATCTCGTCGTTGTGGGCCACGAACTCGAGCAGTTGCAGCAGCACGAGCATCTTCTGGCTCTGCTGGAGCTCCTGGTTGATCTGCTCGCAGATGGCCAGCACCTTCACCGAGTTGGACGACATGCGCTTGCGCCCGGTCTTGTCGGTCTTGCGGACCTGGCTGAGCGACTCGACGTGCTGGTCGAAGAGCGCGAGGTGTTCGAGGGTGAGTTGCCTGTTGAGCTGGAGCTTGAGGTAGTCGCCTACCACCGCGCGGGACTTCTCGAGTCCGTCGGCGGCCACGTTGGCGATGATGGCAAAAAGCTGCATCAAGGCTTTGAGAATCGATTCGCTCATGGATCTTGGGGGTTATTCGTTTTTCCGCTCTGCCCGGCCCTGTTTCAGGCCTGCTGGGCCAGCTCTCGTTGGTCTTACAAAATAAGCAAAAATAACGAGATTCGATCGCGGATCGCGGAAGCCTTGCGGGAATAATTAAAATGAAAAAGCCCCTGCGAAGGGGCTCTTGTGGGACAAGCGAAATCAGCTCAATAGGTTCTGAATCCGCGCTCGGTGATGGCCTTGTTGCCCACAAGCACGCTCACGCATCCCTGGTTGGCGCGGTCGCCCTTGGGGATGACCACTTCGATGACCAGCTTGCGGGTGTGGTCAACGTCCTCCTCCCAGAAGCCCTGGTCGCGCTTGCTGTCGAAGATGGCCGTCTCTTCCACCACTCGCTCCGTGATCCAGACGGTGTCGTAGTTGACCAGCGACTCGTACCCCTCGATCTTGTAAACCGGGTTCCAGAACTCGTCGTACATGGGCTGGCCCGAGTAGGGGTCCATCTCCTGCTCGGGGTTGCCGTACTGGTCCTTGGCGTAGATGGGGATCTGCTCCTCGTACTTCATCACCTCCTGCACCCGGCGGCGGTTCACCCGCTCGGTCTCGAAGATGCGGTAGTGGACGTCGCCCAGCACGGGGTCGTGGCACACCAGGATCCGGGTGCTCTGGCGGGCATAGACCACAACGGAGGTGCGGGCCGTGTCACCGGGCACGAGCACGGCGTAGCTCGATTGGCTCCGGAAGTCGAAGTCCCCTTTGTCCGCCGTGCTGCAAAAGTCGTTGCGGGCGCAGTTCTGCGCTTGCGTCACTGGCGCTACCAGCAGCGCGAATACGAACGCTAAGAAAATTTTGCTTTTCATGTCTATCGTTTTGAATTGGGTTGGATTCTCTGGCTTCTTGTTTGGGCTAAGGCTAAAAGCGTGCCAAGGAATCACATTTGCAAATTGGCGAAACTGGTCCGCAGCTCGGAGATGCGGGCGTTGATCGCGTCGAACTGCTCCTTGGTCACTGACACTCCCTCGTTGTCGTAAAGCACGTCGAAGACTTCATAAACATGGTCAAGTTTCGCGGCGATCTCTTCATCCTGCTTCTCAGGTTCCAGGTTGGCCATGTAGTCCATCAGGTTCTCCAGCAGGAAGCGCTGGTCGGCGACGCGCTCCAGGAAAGGGTGGTCCGCCTTGTAGGGGCCCATCGCCACCAGCGACAGGTGGACGCTCTCCACCCAGCTTCCCACCAGGATCAGCCCCAGCAGGTCTTCCTTGCCCTCGGCCATCAGGTACTGGCGCGCGTCGGCGTAGGCGTCGTTCGAGACCTCGTACAGCGAGTCGGTGCTCTCCAGGTTGCCCTCCAGGCGGTTCGCGGCGATCTCGTCGAAGCCTTCCATCAGGCCCAGACCATCGGCCAGCTTCTTCGCGGCCTCGAAGTAGATGATCGTGTTCTGCGCCTTCTCATAGACCGTGCAGTAGGCCATGTCCGAGGCGTACAGCCCGAAGCCGATGGCCTTGTCGCGGGTGGTCGTGAACTTGCCCGTCTGCTCGGGATCCATCATGGCCTCCTTGCTGAACGGAACCTCGGCCTCCCGAAGGAAAAGATAATACTCGACAGGAGCGGGGATGTTGAAATTGTCCTGCACCTGATCGAAACCGCCCTGATCCGCCATGGCCGTGCTGTCAACGGGAGGGGTCTCAGGCTCGCTTGACCCACAAGACGACATGAAAAGGCCCGCTCCCAGAGCCAAGGCCACGAATGAAAATTTCGATTTTGACATAGAAGTGTCGTTTTGGTTAATGTTCAAGCAAATATAAGTTTTTTTGGACGGCCCCACATCCCGACTCGCAAAATCCCAACACGACAGGCCACCGATTTCCCTGCAGCGAGAAAAAAAGCCCGCCCTGCGCGAGCAGGGAGGGCCGGTCGCACCAGTGGAGGAGAGCCTATTGCTGCACGCTGCCGAAGACGCGCTGAAGGATGTCGAGCGCCCACTCGTAGGGATTGCGCCGGATCTTCTTCTCTTCGTTGCCCACTTTCATGAACAAGCCATCCAGGCCCTTCTCCGTCACGAAGGGGCCCAGCTCGGTATCCACCCTGTTGAGGCCCAGCAACTGGCCCAGGCTGATGCCCAGGATCTGCCGGTCCAGAAGGCCGTTGAAGCGGCCCGTCAGCTCGCTCCAGGCCTGGTTGGTCGAGACGTTGCCCACGATCTTCTTGTCCAGCGAGTTCGAAATCTTCGGCGCGAAGGCGTCGCTCAAGGGCTGGTAGGTGGTCGCGATCAAGTAGTTGGTCGCCGCCGTCGAGTCGAACTCCGACTCGCTCTTGAGCGTCTTGGACGTGCTGCCCGCGGGGTTCGTGCCCTGGAGGATGTCCATGGCCTGCGTGATGCTCAGGTCCGTGATGGCCGTCGAGAAGATCGGCCCGGCCTCGCTGGCCGCGTCCTCCGCCGCCCGGTTGATGCGGAAGACCATGCTATCGACAGCCGGCTGGAGGTTCAGCCCGATGCGGTCGCGGATGTTGCCCACGTTGTCCACGATGATGTCTGCCTCTGGCGGCAAGAGGATCTTCACGGCCTCGTCGGCAAAATAGCCGTCGCTGGCCGAAAGCGTCGTCACGGACGAGTCAGCGCCCACGCGCAAGGCCGTTTTCAGGCCCTGCACCACTTCCTCGGTCGTCAGGCCGGCGTCCTCCAGATTGTTGAACAATTCTTCGCACGAGCTGGCCCCGAAGGCCAAGGCCAGGCTGGTGGCGGCAATGGCGATTTTTCTTTTCATCTCAAATTGTTTTTTGGTTCATTTACGACGCGAACGCGCTTGTTTCCTTCTCCGTTTTCCCCCGTGTTAGGAATTATTTCCCATCGCATCTTTCAAAATTAGTTAATTTTGAGCAAAAATCAAGCCCTCTGGCGATCCACGCTCCAAGAATATGACCCGACCCGGAAATTTATCCCCCCCCAACCCCAACGCCTCGCGATGAAAATAGTTGTCACGCAAGCCATTCCCAAGGAATCCCTCGCCGAACTGTTGGCCCGGCACACGGTCATCTATCCCGAAAATGGCTCGTTCGAGCCCCTGGAGCTCGCCGCTCTGGCCGCCGACGCCGACGCCCTGCTCTCCGTCTTCAGCCAGACCATCGACGAGGCCCTCATCGGCCACGCCCGAAAACTCCGCATCATCGCCAACTACGGCGTGGGTTTCAACAACATCTACATGCAAATGGCCAACCAGCGCCAGATCCTGGTCACCAACACGCCCGACGTCGTGACAGAGCCCACCGCCGAGCTCGCCCTGGGCATGATGATCGCCCTGGCCCGCCGCGTGGCCGAGCTCGACAGGGCCATGCGCGGGCCCAACCCGCCCAGGCCCGGGCTCATGGTCAACCTCGGCACCGGGCTGGCCGGCAAGACCCTCGGCATCGTCGGCCTGGGCAAGATCGGCGAGTCCGTCGCCCGCAAGGCCAAGGTCTTCGGCATGGAAATCCTCTACCACAAGCGCCAGCGCCTCGACCCCGAGCGCGAGCGCCAGCTCGGCATCCGCTTCGTCCCCTTCGACGAGCTCCTCCGCCAGTCGGACCTGCTCAGCCTGCACCTGCCCCTCAACAAGGATTCCTACCACTTGCTCAGCCTCAACGAGTTCCGCATGATGAAGCCCACGGCCTTCCTCATCAACACCGCCCGCGGGCCTATCGTGGACGAGGCCGCCCTGGTCGAGGCCCTGCGCCTGGGCCTCATCGGCGGAGCCGCCCTCGACGTCTTCGAGAACGAGCCCGAGGTCCACCCCGGCCTGCTCGACCGCGACGAGGTGCTGCTGCTCCCGCACGTGGGCACGGCCACCCACGCCACCCGCGTCAGCATGGGCCAGCGCGCCGCCCGCAACCTGCTCGACTACTTCGACGGCAGGCGCCCCGCCGACCTGGTCAACCCCGAGGTCTGGGACGCCCTTCGATCCAATCGCGTTCAAACGTAAAGTACCCAAACTCGACTTGGCACAAGATGTCAGGGCTACGCCCCTTCCGAACGCACGGCATCGCCGCGAAAGCCTTGAAGGGGCGAAATAATCAGGCGAAGGGCAAAGGTCGTGGCGCAGCGGGAATCTGGCCCTTCATCACCCATGGAGATCATTTCACCCCTTCGGGGTTCTCTTCTTTGGCTTTGATCCGATTTCTACAATCATTTCACCCCTTCGGGGTTCTCTTCTTTGGCTTTGATCCGATTTCTACAATCATTTCACCCCTTCGGGGTTCTCTTCTTTGGCCCTGATCC
>JFJP01038431.1_pt1 | contig 22662 bp, 21 predicted proteins | sample 431651 | NCBI WGS metagenome assembly JFJP01 (sample SAMN02602958, study PRJNA72255) | Microbial mat metagenome, whole genome shotgun sequencing project. | biome: fresh water; feature: sink hole; material: water; isolation source: purple microbial (photo- and chemosynthetic) mats found in...
CATATTGAGAATGCTTTTTATCCTACATTGAAATAAGCCTGCAGATGAACATCGAAATACTTAGAGAATACTGCATTTCGAAAAAAGGGGCCACTGAAAGCTTCCCTTTCGGAGAAGATACGCTGGTATTTAAGGTAAACGAAAAAATATTCGCACTGGTCAATCTCGATGGCGACCTGAGCATTAACCTCAAGTGTGATCCAGTACTTGCAATTGAACTTAGAGAAAGATACTCCTCTGTAAACAGCGGTTATCACATGAACAAAAAACACTGGAACACTGTATTAATAAATGGGTCGGTACCTGACAAGGAGATATTTTTGTGGATTGATCACTCCTATGATCTTGTAGTGGGAAAACACTGAATTATAAAACAATACGATATCCTGATAAAGAAATATAAACAAAAAATTACGCATATGAACCGAGCATGTTTAACTAAATACACAAACTTGCATGAACCTTTTCAGCATGCGAGTTCTCCCGCTTATGCGGGACAAGCTATCCGACCTTTTAAAAGTAATTTTGTACGGATGAAAAGACAAATTCTCATTACCCTTATAGCTTTTCTGTTCGTTCTGCCGGTAATTGCACAAAAGAAGAAAACCTCCTCCCCGCCTCCTACGAAAACTGAAGAATCTTTTACCTTTACCCCGGTTGCTGAGCTTCCTGCCACACCTGTAAAAAACCAGGCAGCAACAGGCACATGCTGGTGCTTTGCAACCACCTCTTTCATTGAGTCAGAACTCTTGCGTATGGGAAAAGGGGAATATGATTTATCTGAGATGTTCATTGTAAGGCATAACTATATTAATAAACTGTCAGACAACTATCTGAGGCAGGGTAAAGGGAACATTGCCGAAGGCAGTCTTTCGCATGACTGGATGAATGTTTTTACAAAATCTGGAATTGTGCCCGATGAGGTATACACCGGGTTGAACTATGGTTCGCCTACTCACAATCATGGGGAGCTTCAGAGTTTTCTTGAAGCAATTGCCTCTGTTCCTGTTCAAAGGAAAAAGGCAAGTGATCAGTATAATAAAATAATCGAAGCAACACTCGACATCTACCTTGGTATGGTGCCGGAATCATTTACTTATAAGGGAGTTAACTATACCCCGGAATCATTTGCTTCAAGTCTCGGAATTAATCCGGCCGACTATGTTGAAATAACATCTTTCACACATTTTCCTTTTTACACCCGGGGGATACTTGAAGTTCCCGATAACTGGGCAATGTCGGGGTTTTACAATGTCCCGCTTGATGAACTTATTGAGATAATTGACTACTCATTCTCTAAAGGGTATACTGTTAACTGGGATGGCGATGTTAGCGAAAAGAGTTTTTCACATTCCAAAGGTGTTGCTGTATTACCGGGAGAAAATGTCACACAGGAACTCCGGCAGGAAGGCTATGAGAACTTCAGCACTACCGACGATCATCTGATGCACCTGACAGGTATTGTAAAAGATCAGCACGGCGCAAAATACTATATTACTAAAAATTCATGGGGCCCGGCCAGTAACACTACCGGTGGATATCTGAATATGTCGGAAAATTTTGTTAGGGCTAAAACAATCTTTATCATGGTCCATAAAGATGCAATACCTCCTGCTATAAGAACCAGACTATTCAATTAGCAGATTGCAACCCCTCACATCGCTTGAGTCGAACCTTCCAAGCACCTCAAAACTGCCATCATTATCAGTACTGCCAAGGTCGCTGGTTGAAAGAAATGAACAGGAGTTTAAGTTTGCGAGGTCGATGATGCTGATTCCGCCAGTCTTTCCTGCTTCACTATAAAAAGAAAGAGGATCGTGAGTATCTCTTATTAACACTTTCATCCATGGCGGACAAAAGAACTTCCCTTCGCCTTTCGAATAAGCCTGGCTCAACAACTCTGTCATCCCATATTCTGAATGAATTGCCGGGACATTAAACTTCTCCTTCAATATTAAATGAAGTTCACTCCTGGTCAGCTCTTTTCTTCGCCCTTTCATCCCTCCTGTTTCCATAACAATCGCCCCGGAAAGATCAGGAGAAAATCTTTCAGCAAGATCAAGAAGCGCAAAGCTGACACCAAGTAATAATATTTTTTGGTTCTCTCTTTTTGCACTTTGCACCGCCGATAATAAACCCCTGGTATTATCCCTGTAAAAACCACTTTGCTTATTCCGGCTTCTCTTCATAAGCTTATCTGCCATATAAACCAGCGAAGAGCCTTGCCTTTCAGTATAAGATGGAAGCAAAGCAATGATCAGATAATCTGCCGGGTCACCATAGAAAAGATTAAATGTACCGGAAAAGCTCTGAACATACAGCGACAAATCATTCACAAAATGACGGGAGACGCTGGCTCCGGTAGTGCCACTGCTCTCAAAGACTATCTCAGGCGGATGATTCCCTGTAACTATTTTCTGACTTTTGAAAAATTCAACAGGAAGAAACGGAATATCTGAAAGGGTTTTTACCACTTTTGGATCCCTCCCAAGACTATTTATAAAAGCCTGATAAACAATATTGTTATTATACTGGTAATTAAATATTTCCAAGGCTGTTTCCAGAAATTGTTCCCGGGTTTTGATATTGAAAATTCTGTTTCGCAGATCAGTTTTCATTAGTCAGGGAAAGTTGCAGAACCATCGGGCTGATACAGCCATTGGAAAGTACATTCACCGTAAGGAATTGTGCTTCTGATCTCATTTACCGTACTGACAATCCTGAATTTAACAAATTTTTCACTCCCCGTTCTGTAGACCCATACCTGGTTATCAGTGACCGGATCTGCCATCTCTGTCCACTGTGGATTTACAACCGACAACAGATCATCGAATGCTGCAATTGCAGAAGCTTCATCAGCATAATCACCAATTTTAAAAAATGAGGCCTTGAAATTATCGGTCTGCAATGTCAGCCGGGCCGGAGAACTGTAAGAATCAACGATTAATGAGATATCCGGACGTGGACTAGTGATATTTGATACCTGTTTTGCCAGGGAAAAAGAAAACCCGTTCACATAATATGTAGCGGACGACTGGTAGATTGTACTTTCAATTGTGTCAATACCTTTCGTGCGGACCGGTTCGACCTTTGTGCAACCCTGCAACATCAGCAACACTGCGGAAAAAATAAATAATGTCCTTTTCATCCGTCTGTAATTTATTTAAAGGCCGGTGAGCAGCCCCTGTAAAGCGGGGTAATGTTGTAATGGCGCCGTTATCCCCTACTCTCCCCTTATTGCAGTAATCCCGGGCAGCTTTTTACCCTCCATATACTCAAGCATAGCTCCTCCGCCTGTCGACACATAGCTAACCTTGTCGGCCAGTCCGTTTTTATTTATAGCAGCCACTGAGTCGCCACCACCAATTAGGCTGTATGCTCCTTTTGCGGTTGCTGCTGCAATAGCTTTGGCAACTGCTGTCGTGCCTTTTGAAAATTTCTCCATCTCAAATACACCCATTGGCCCATTCCAGAGAATTGTTTTTGATTCTTCAATGACAGAGGAGAAGAGCTTAATCGTTTTTTCAGCGATATCAAGTCCCAGCCAGCCATCTTTAACGGCATCAACAGGTGAAACACTTGTATTGGCTTCGTTATCAAACTTATCAGCATTAAGACTGTCGACAGGAAGATACAGTTTCACGTTCTTCTCTTTAGCTTTTTCAATAAGCCTCAGGGCAAGATCAAGCTTATCCTCTTCGCAAAGAGAATTACCAATTTTACCTCCCATGGCCTTAATAAAGGTGTAGGTCATTCCGCCACCTATAATGATATTATCAACCCTGTTAATAAGATTTTCAATCAGGAGGATCTTATCCGACACTTTTGCGCCACCCATTATGGCAGTAAACGGCCTCTGTGGATCTTTAAGAACTTTGTCCATGGCGATCAGTTCACTGTTGATAAGAAATCCGAACATCCTTTTATCTTCAGGGAAGTTGTCGGCGATAACAGCTGTTGTTGCATGTGCGCGGTGAGCTGTTCCAAATGCATCATTAACATATATCTCGGCATACCCGGCCAGCTTTTTCGCCATCTCTTTCTGCTTAACCTTCATGGCGGCTTTCGCAGCTTTTTTCTCCTCTTCAGTAACATTCTCAGGAAGAATAGGTTTTCCCTCCTCTTCAGGATAAAAACGGACGTTCTCAAGAAGTAATATCTCTCCTGGTTTTAGTTCTGCAGCCATTTTCACGGCTGATTCACCAAGGCAATCCCCGGCAAAAAGTACTTTTTTACCAAGAAGTTTTTCCAGTACCGGAAGTACAGGCTTGAGTGAATATTTTTCTGTAGGACCCTCAGGCCTGCCCAGGTGTGACATAAGGATCAGACAACCTCCGTCGTTAAGTATCTTGTTTATAGTCAGCAAAGCTCCCCTGATACGGGTATCGTCGGTTACTGCAAACGTTTTCTTGTCGAGGGGTACATTGAAATCGACCCTGACTATGGCTTTCTTTCCCTTGAAGTTAAAGTCCTGAATCATTTTCATAGATCAAATATTTTAAATTAACTGAAGATTATTCCTGTTACAAACCTACATCTTTTTTAGAAATATTCATTTGTGTAGTGTGAACTTATCCGTCTTTCCCTGAACATAACTTCATATATTATTGTTTCCCCTTGCAAAAAGATTAACTAAATTTGAAAAAAAAATTATGGCAAAAATTACTCTTAAAGGAAACCCGGTAAATACATCCGGCAACCTACCGGCAAAAGGGAGCGAAGCTCCCGGATTCAGTCTTGTTAAATCAGACCTTGGAAACCTTTCACTATCTGAATTGAAAGGAAAGAAGCTCATTCTCAACATATTTCCCAGTCTTGACACCTCCGTGTGCGCAACTTCTGTTCGTAAATTCAACCAGCTTGCTGCCGGTAAAGCGAATACTGCAGTTCTCGCTATTTCAAAGGATCTGCCATTTGCTCATGGTCGTTTCTGCTCAACTGAGGGGATAACAAATGTTGTAACTCTCTCGGGGTTCCGCGATTCATCGTTTGGCAAATCATACGGAGTCGACATTATTGACGGCCCTCTGGCAGGAGTATATGCCCGAAGCATTGTTGTTGTTGATGAAAAAGGGAAAGTAACATATACTGAGCTTGTGCCAGAGATTACCCAGGAACCTGACTATGACAAAGCTCTTGCAGCAATAAAATAATTAACAAAAAACCCGGAACCACCGGAACTATAAGGTAAATCATGAAATTCTCACAGATAACTGGTCAGAAAGAGCTTATAGGAAAACTAATCCACTCTGTGCAGGAAGAAAGAGTAAGCCATGCGCAACTTTTTGCCGGTCCCCAGGGATGCGGCAGCATGGCTCTTGCTCTTGCCTATGCCACCTATATCAGCTGTGAGAACAGAAGTGATCACGACTCATGCGGCACCTGCAAATCGTGCGTTAAATATGAGAAGCTTATTCATCCCGATCTGCATTTTGTTTTTCCTGTAATAAAAGGGAAAAAAGCTACTGATCCTGTAAGCGATAATTATATCGAAGAGTGGAGAGAATTTTTATTAAGGTCTCCCTATTTCACTGTAAATAACTGGCTTGATTCCATCGAGGTAGGTAATGCCCAGGGGATGATATTTGCTTCGGAAGCTGCTGAGATAATTAAAAAACTGAGCCTTAAAACTTTTGAGTCGGACTTTAAGATCATGATAATCTGGCTGCCCGAAAAAATGCATATGTCAAGTGCCAACAAGCTGCTGAAAATGATTGAGGAGCCACCTGAAAAAACTCTTTTCCTGCTGGTTTCTGAAGAACCGGAAAAGATCATCCCTACAATATTATCAAGATGCCAGCTGGTAAAGATCCGCTCATTCCACAACCGCGATATCGAGAATTACCTTCTGAACCGCTATAATTTAACTGCAGAAAAGGCTGCCGATATCTCACGTGTATCAAAGGGCAACATAATCAGGGCCATTGAGCTATGCGAGAACGAAGAATCATCCCTGGCAAACCTCGAAAGGTTTAAGAGCCTGATGCGATTTGCCTGGAAACGCGACATAATTTCAATAATTAACTGGTCAGAAGAGATTGCCACAACAGGCAGGGAGGCGCAAAAAAACTTCATAACTTTTTCTCTCAGGATCCTAAGGGAAAATCTGATGCTTACCCTCGATCAGCTTAAAAACAACCTTGTTTTTCTTACAGGCGTTGAAGCTGAATTCTCCGGGAAGTTCCACCCATTCATCAATCAGAATAACATCTACAATCTTACCGGGGAGTTCGACCTGGTGTATTCCCATATCGAAGCAAATGGTAATGCAAGAATAATTTTTCTTGATCTTGCACTAAAAGTTACCAGGCTCATAAAGTCATCCTGACAACATTTGTTGAAATTAAGCTTTTATTGACTATTTTTGCTGGATATTACGAAAGCATAAATATTTTTATGACAGATATTGAAGATATTCAGGGCCAGCAGGGTGAAGAGATCCGGATGCCTGATATAATATATAAACCAGGGTATAACAAACTCGATTCTTACAACTGGCTGAAAGATATGCCGGAAGATTCTGCAGGGAATGATATTATAGAGATCCGGTTCAAAAATACCAGGAAGGGTTTTTTCAGAAACGTGAATGCCCTCAGGCTGGAGATTGGCGATATAGTCGCAGTAGAAGCCTCTCCCGGACACGATATTGGCCGTGTGTCGATGATCGGCCCGCTAATTAATGAGCAGCTGAAAAAGTTTAAGACTCTTCCCTCTTCCGATGACCTGAAGAAGGTTTACAGGAAGGCAAAAGCCGTCGACATCCAGAAATGGGAAGAGGCAAAGAAACTAGAAACGACTACAATGCTTCGCTCGAGGAAGATTTCAGAAGAGCTGCGGCTTAACATGAAGATCGGAGATGTCGAGTACCAGGGTGATAAGACCAAGGCAATATTCTATTACATTGCCGACGAGAGAGTTGATTTCAGGCAGCTTATAAAAGTTCTTGCTGATGAATTCAGGGTAAGGATCGAAATGCGGCAGATAGGTGCCCGCCAGGAGGCAGGAAGGATAGGGGGAATAGGCTCATGCGGCAGAGAACTGTGCTGTTCAACGTATATTACCAATTTCATATCTGTCACAACTACTCACGCTAAATACCAGGATCTGTCGCTAAACCCCCAGAAACTTGCCGGACAGTGTGGAAAACTTAAATGCTGCCTCAACTTCGAACTCGATTGCTATGTTGATGCACAACGGTCCTTCCCTCCAAAAGATATACCTCTCGAAGCACTCGACTGCACCGCCTGGTTTATGAAAATGGAGGTTCATAAAGGCCTTTACTGGTATTCAACCGACCAACACTCAAATGCCAACATTCTGGCCATTCCGGTTCAGAGGGTAAGAGAGATCCAGGCTGCAAACAGAAAGGGAATAAAGGTAGATAAACTAAAACTTGTCGATGAATCATGGGAAGTAACTCCTGTTTCACAGGATCTGCTGAAGAATAACAGCCTCACCCGTTTCGATCCTCCTGCCAGCAAAAACCAGAAACAGAGAAATCCAAACAGAAGAAAAAACAGGAATTTCAATGACAAAAGGACGTAGTAGCATCACTCTTGTTTTATTCCTTTTATCCTTCTGTCTGTTAACAGCATGCAAAAGGAATGTGAGCTATTCCAATTCTTCTGCAATGCCTGAAAGAACATGGAAACTCCCTGATGTGGCAGTATTTGAGATACCCGTTACTGATACTCTCAGCAGAAACAATGTTCTTTTTACTATAAGAACCAGCTCTTCATATCCTTTCCGGAATATCTATCTGTTCGTTTCGGCTACCTCTCCCGATGGAAGAGTTTTGACCGACACTCTGCACTATAACCTCGCTGATGAAAAAGGGCAATGGTACGGAAAAGGATTCGGAGATGTTCATGAACTCGACCTTCCTTATAAATCTAATGTTTTCTTCCCCTTAAAAGGAACATACCTGTTTAAAATACAGCATGGTATGAGGGTTGAAGATCTTGCCGGAATTTATGATTTCGGATTAAGAATAGAAAAGGTTACAAAATAAAACTTACTGTGGGAAAGAATAAACTGGCCAAATGGAATGAATTCGGATCATTCGAAAAGGTAATACAGCCAGAAATAGGTGATGTTGCAGACAAAGATCATCCAATAAAGGGAAAGTGGAAGAGTGATCTGTTCAGAAACGAGAATCCGCTTATCCTGGAACTGGGTTGCGGTAAAGGGGAATATTCTGTAGGATTGGCAAGCAGATATCCCGGGAATAATTATATAGGAATAGACATCAAAGGAGCCCGCATGTGGAGAGGGGCCAAAACAGCCAGTGAAAAAAACCTCCCTAATGTTGCTTTCCTTCGTACCAGGATTGAGTTTGTAAATTCTTTTTTTTCTGAGGATGAAATCGATGAGATATGGATCACCTTTCCTGATCCGCATCCGGGAGGAAGAAATGCCGGCAAGAGGCTTACATCACCCGTATTCCTGAATAATTACCGCCGGTTTTTAAAAAATAACGGAATCGTACACCTTAAAACCGATAATACAGAGCTCTTCAAGTATACCCAATCCCTCGTGATGCATAACATGCTGGAAACTCTTATTAACACCGAAAACCTCTACTCGGGGAACTTCCCGGATGAAATTCTTGCTATAAAAACTCATTATGAAACATTGTTTCTGAAAAAGGGGTTAAATATCAACTACCTATCGTTCAGGATGCAAAAAAACAAAATTGTGGAAGATGTCTTTCAAAAAACAAAAAGAGGATAATGACTTTTTCTCAAGGGTATATGACATAACAAAACTTATACCCCATGGAAGAATAACATCATATGGTGCTATTGCAAGGTATCTGGGTTCAGGCAGATCAGCACGAATGGTAGGGTGGGCCCTTAATGTATGCCATAATAATCCTGACATAATACCAGCCCACCGGGTTGTTAACCGCAAAGGGATGCTTACAGGAAAACGCCATTTCGGGAACTCGACTACAATGGAACAGCTACTCAAAAATGAAGGCATAATAATAAAAGATGACCAGATCATCAACTTCACCGAAAAATTCTGGGATCCCCTTACTGAACTTGAACTGCCTTAGCTCCTGCGTCCACTGACACTTATTCGTTTTATTTTGAATTCTGCCGGAAAAGTGGTAAAATTGCAGCTTGTTTGTATTTAAATTAAATAAAAATAACAAAATCATCCGATGTTCTCGAAAGAAAAAATCTTAAAAGCCCTTTCCGGAGTTGTCCATCCTGATAAAGGAAAAGATATTGTGTCGCTTGGAATGGTAGCGGAAATTGAATCTGAAGAGTCTGGTATTTCAATTGTTCTGACCCCTGAGAAATCAAACGACCCTTTTATCTCTTCCATAAAAAGCACCATTGTGAAGATTCTAAAAGAATCTCTTGGCCCCAATGTCGTAATAAAAGAGATAAAGGTGCAGCCAAAGATTGTTGTCGGGAAAATGCAGGAGAAGAAGCGCGATATCCTGCCCGGGGTTACAAATATTATTGCCGTATCTTCAGGAAAAGGGGGCGTAGGGAAAAGCACTATTGCGGTTAATTTATCTATCGCTCTGGCACGTAATGGCTTCAGTGTCGGCTTACTGGATGCTGATGTATTCGGACCTTCAGTGCCAAAAATGTTTGATGCAGAAAAATACCGTCCTGAAGTCACCCGGACAGACAATGTTGATCATATTATACCTATGACAAAATATGGGGTGAAAGTTCTTTCAACAGGGTTTTTCGTTGATCCGGCTGATGCTGTTATCTGGAGAGGACCAATGGCTTCAAATTTCCTCAAGCAGCTGATAACCCAGGGAGAATGGGGAATGCTCGACTACCTGCTAGTAGATCTTCCTCCCGGAACAAGTGATATCCATCTTACTCTTGTACAAGAAGTTCCTGTTACCGGGGCCATAGTTGTTACTACTCCGCAGGAGGTTGCCCTGGCCGATGCCATAAAGGGAATATCTATGTTCCGAAGCGAAAAGATCAATGTTCCTGTTTTGGGTCTGGTTGAAAATATGTCGTGGTTCACTCCTGCTGAACTTCCTGAAAGTAAATATTTTATTTTTGGGAAAGAGGGCGGCAAAAGACTATCAAAAGAGATGAATGTACCGCTGCTGGGTCAGATTCCTCTTGTTCAGAGTATCTGCGAAGGAAGCGATGCTGGCCAGCCAGCTGCTTTGAGCGACTCAGTGACTGGAACGGCTTTCATGGACCTGGCCGTAAAACTGGTAGAAAGCGTAACCCTGAGAAATAAGGAGCATAAACCAACAGTTAAACTTGAAATAACAAAATAATAATCAATTTATATGACCGAATCAAAAAGTATTAAGGAACGCGTTTCGCAGGCGCTGGAGAGGGTAAGACCTTATCTTCAGTCAGATGGAGGAGACATTGATCTTATTGATGTTTCAGATGACGGAACCGTAAAAGTAAGACTTACCGGTGCCTGTCATGGCTGCCCGTACAGTATGCAGACCCTTAAAGCAGGCGTGGAACAGGCAATAATGAAAGAAGTACCCGAGATTAAGAGAGTTATTTCAGCCTGAGAAGCAGCAGCAACTCATTTTTATTTACCTTTGAAATACTATAATTCTGGTTAGTCAGTTATAGTATTAAAAGTTGTTTATTGGCTTCAAACAAAGCATCATATAAGTTTCTTGTCGTATTGGGATTATCTATGATCCTGACAAATTGTTCGGTTGAAAAAAACACGGATACAACAAGGTTTTATCACAGTATGACTGCCAGGTATAACATCTACTTTAATGGTTATGAGAGCTTTAAGGCAGGTGTTGATAAAATAATACACGGATATAAAGATGATTATGCCGAGATGCTCAGGGTGTTTGAGTATAGCGGTCCGGAAACAGCCTCTCTTTGTTCATCAGACATGGATAAGGCCATACAGAAAGCTTCAAAACTGATCTCCCTGAAATCCATCACTTCAAAACCTGAATTTAAGGATAGCGGACAACTATCTGAGAGAGAGAGAGAACTGCTCGAAAAAAAAGAGTATAATGAATGGGTCGACGATAGCTACCTTCTGATTGGAAAAGCCCGTTTCTATAAACATGAATATACTGAAGCAACAGCTATCTTCAACTACTGCATAACATCGGCCAGCGACCCAGCACTAAAAGCTGAAGCTTCTATCTGGCTGGCCAGGGTTTATAATGAGACCAAAAACTATAATGAGGCTTTCAGAATAATCAATGAACTTGAAATTTATTCAGGCTTTCCCAAGTCCCTCCGTTCGATGTACCATACAACTCTGGCAGATCTCTTTGTAAAACAGAAAAGGTACTCTGAAGCAATAGAGCCCCTGACTAAATCGATCGACCTGGTTTCGGGTAAAAGAACCCGTTACAGGCTGACGTACCTTCTTGCCCAGCTGTTTGAACAAACAGGAGACGGAACCAGAGCAACATCGCTCTATCGTGAAGTTGTAAAAATGAATCCTCCCTACGATGTTGAATTTAATGCAAGAATAAACATTGCCGGAGTATTTGATATCAACTCCGGAAATCCTGCAGAAATAAGACGGGAACTAGAAAAGATGCTGAAAGATTCAAAAAATACCGATTTTGAGGACCAAATATATTTTGCTATCGGAAACATGTCGATGAAAGAGGGTAATGAAACTGAGGCTCTTGAATATTACAGAAAATCGGCAACAGCGAAATCCGGTAATAGTAATCAGAAAGGGCGATCGTATCTTGCGCTCGCAACATACTATTACGATAAGCCAGACTATATGAAAGCAGGCATGTATTATGACAGCGCTGTGTTCTTTCTCGACCAGAAGCACCCCGACTATCTCACTCTGAAGTCAAAATCGCAAAACCTTAATGCCCTTGTTTCACAGTTAACAATTATCCAAAGGGAAGATAGTCTTCAGAGAGTAGCACAAATGTCTGAAAATGAAAGAAATAACCTGATTTCAGAGATAATAGCAAAAGTAATTAAAGACGAGAGTGAAGGTAAAACATCGGAGTACTCCGACAGGTATAACATGGGAGAATATTATGAGAATGAGAGACGTTTCCAGGGGAATATTGAACAGGAGGGAAAGTGGTACTTTTATAATCAGGCAGCTCTCACATTTGGCCGGACCGAATTCCGCCGCCGCTGGGGTGACAGAAAAATGGAAGATAACTGGAGAAGAGTTAATAAGACAAGAGTAACAATCTCCCCGGGGTCATCTGTTGCTGAAGAGTCAGAAGGAACCGAAGCCGACACTGCCGCTGTAGTTATCGACTATAAAAAGCCTGAATTTTACCTTAAAGACCTTCCACTAACAGATTCTTTAAAAAGTATTTCTGATGAGAAAATTGCCAACGCTTTGTTGAATGCAGGGAAAGCCTACGCCGAAAGAATCCCTGATATACCTAAGGCAACCGAGACTTTTGAATCGCTGATTAGCCGTTTCCCTGAGAACGAACTTATACCTGAGGTGCTGTTTAACCTTTATAAGATTAATAAAGAGAGTAATAGTGCCCGATCGGAAACCTACAGACAGCGTCTGCTTGAAAAGTACCCGGCAAGTGAATTTGCCAGGATCCTTTCAGATCCTGCATATTATGAAAAAAAGATGGCTGATCTGAAAATTGCTGAGAAATTATACCAGGATGCTTATAACAGTTATATTGCTGAGAACTTTAACCAGGCAATCCAGATTTGTGATGAAACAATTACAAAATATCCTCAGGATATTCTGGCACCAAAGTTTCTGCTTCTCCGTGCCTACTCTGTTGCAAGAATAACGGACGAAAGAAGTTTCAAGGAGGAGCTGAATAATATTATAAAACTATGGCCAGGCACAGAAGAAAGCAAAAGGGCAGCTGAAATAATCGCGTTCCTGAATCAGCAAATGCCTGAACTAAAAATTGAAGAAGAGAAGGAAATAGCTGCTGAACTATATACAGTTGATAAGACAGTGAACCATTTATTCATACTTATTATCTCTGATCCGGCTTTTAATATTAATCTGGCAACATTCGACGTAATAAGTTACAACATCGACAATTTTACCAACAGGAACTATAAAACTGAAGGTGAGCTTGTCGATAATAAATACATCAAGATAGCTGTATCAGGATTTTCAGATTATAACCAGGCGGTTGAATATTTCAATTCTTTTGTCACCGACCAGATTGTAAGAAATCCGACTTCAACCACCATGATGACTTTTGTGATCAGCAATGAGAACCTTAAAGTTCTTAATGTTGATAAGAATCCTGAACGCTATCATATTTTCTTTAGGGAGAAGTACTTAAAATGAGACAGATAAAAATACTCTGGACCGACGATGAGGTAGAGGCGCTGAAACCACATATATTATTTCTTGAAGAGAAGGGCTATGAGATTGATACCTGCTCAAATGGGAACGATACAATAGATCTGGTCAGACAAAACCAGTATGACCTTATATTTCTTGACGAAAATATGCCCGGTTTAAGCGGAATTGAAACACTCAGGCTCATCAGGGAGATAAATAGCACTATCCCTGTTGTAATGATCACTAAAAGCGATGAGGAAGAGCTGATGGAGGCTGCAATAGGTTCAGAGATAGCTGACTACCTGATAAAGCCTGTTAAACCAAAACAGGTGCTTCTTGTAATAAAAAAAATACTCGATCAGCGTAGGCTCGTAACTGAGAAAACAACAACCGATTACAGGCAGGAATTCAGCCGTATAAGCAATATGATCGCGGCCGCATCAACACATAACGACTGGAAAGATCTATATAAAAAGCTGATATTCTGGGAGTCGGAGCTTGAAAAATCGACAGATCCCGGCATGTCCGAAATTCTTAAAACCCAGGAGAATGATGCCAATAATTCCTTTTCGAAGTTTATGATTAACAACTACCTCAATTGGATGAATCCAGGGAACACCAATAAACCAATATTGTCAGCTAACTTGTTCAATGATAAGATATTCCCCCGAATCGCAGAAAACAGGCCACTCTTTTTCATCCTGATTGACAATATGCGGTTCGACCAGTGGAAAACCATTTCAGCTGAACTTGCCGGAATGTATCGTATTATTGAAGAGGACCTGTATTTTAGTATTCTTCCAACCACAACTCAGTTCAGCCGTAACTCAATATTTGCTGGCCTGATGCCATCAAAAATTGCAGAAATCATGCCTGATTTCTGGATAAATGATGATGAGGATGAAGGAAAAAATAATTATGAAGATGAGTTATTTAAAAATCATCTTAATAGAAAAGGGCTTAAATATAAATGGTCATACACTAAGATAAGCAACAGCAGCGAAGGGAAAAAGGTTAACGATAAAGTGAGGGAAATGCTGGGCAATGACATTAATATTCTTGTTTTTAATTTCGTTGATATGCTGTCGCATGCAAGAACTGATATAGGTGTTATCCGCGACCTTGCCAATGATGAGAGGGCATACAGAAGTCTGACCCGGTCATGGTTCGTTCATTCACCTCTTTTTGAATTACTTAAGGTACTTGCACTGCATAAGGTCCAGGTAATTTTCAGTACCGATCATGGAACAATACGTGTTCAGAATCCGGTGAAGATAATAGGCGACAGGAATACATCTTCCAACCTCAGGTATAAGATGGGAAGAAACCTCGATTATGATCCTAAAAAAGTATTTGAGATCAGAGATCCGGCAAAAGCAATGTTACCAAAGACAAATATAAGTTCCAGATATATCTTTGCCCTTAACAAAGATTATCTCGTATACCAGAATAATTATAACCACTATGCAGGCTATTATAAGGATACCTTTCAACACGGGGGGATTTCCATGCAGGAGGTAATGCTGCCTTTTGCAATCCTTGAACCTGTTTAAAGAACCGTCCCTAAGGAAAAGGCAAAATACAGATGAAAATATTAATAAAGGATAAAAAGCATCTTCCTGCTGCAGCAAAAGAGTTTCTGAAATACATAGGGTCAAACAAGATCTTTGCTTTCTATGGCTCAATGGGTGCGGGTAAAACAACCATTATAAAATCAATATGCGAAGCACTTGGGGCCATTGACATTATCAGCAGTCCTACCTTCACCCTGGTAAATGAATACAGAACATCTGAAGGCTCTGCATTGTACCATATTGATTTCTACAGAATAAAAAAAACAGAGGAGGTTTTTGACTTTGGTATAGAAGAGTACCTGTCGGGCGACTCTTTCTGTTTCATGGAATGGCCTGAACTGGTTGAAGATATTCTCCCTCCCGAGACCGTTAATGTAAGGATAACTGTTGATAATGATGAGCAACGTATTCTTGACATCTCCTGAATATTTCTGTTTTGTGCTCTACTGCAATTTTTTTACCTTTGAAAAAATAACCCCTTCCTAAGATGAACCATAGAGGCAAGAGCGGAAAAGTCAGTTTCAGTAATACGGCGTTTATGCCAAAAGAAGAACACCTTGAGACTGCAGTAAAAAACAAAAGAATCACCATTGGCATTCCCAGCGACAATAAAGATGATGAAAAAAGAGTGGCACTTACACCTGAAGCTGTAAACCTTCTTGTGGAAAGCGACAACGAAGTCATTGTTCAGAAAGGGGCTGGAAATGGAGCAAATTATTCAGATAAAGACTATAGCGAAAACGGAGCAATAATAAGCGATTCGCCCGCAAGAGTGTACAGCGCTGATGTGGTAATCAAGGTCGCCCCTTTTTCCGAAAAAGAAACCGACTACCTGAAAGGAAACCAGGTTGTCATCTCATACCTTAACGTCCTGAAATTAAACGAGGAGACGCTGGGAAAACTAATAAGAAAAAAGGTTACAGCCCTGGCGTTTGAAAAGATAAGCGATAAAAATGATGTGCTGCCAGTGATAGAATCGATGAGCGAAATATGCGGGATAACATCTGTACTTGTTGCTTCAGAATACCTCAGCAACATGCAGGGAGGAAAGGGTGTGATGCTTGGAGGAATAACAGGTGTTACTCCGACTGAAGTAGTAATAATAGGGGCAAATACTGCCGGCGAAAATGCAGCAAGAGCAGCCATAGGACTTGGGTCCACTGTAAAAATATTCGATAGCTCACTACACCGGCTCAGACACTTTCAGAATCTCCTGGGCCAACGCTTGCAGACATCTGTTTTTCACCCGCAGGTCCTTAAAAAGGCACTTAAGTCAGCCGATGTGCTTATTGGAGCTATTGAACTTGATGATCTTCGTCCCTGGTATTATATAACCGAGGATATGGTACGAACCATGAAAAAGGGAGCCGTGATAATCGACCTTAGTATTGATCGTGGAGGTTGTATAGAAACAACAGAGTGCCGCGCAATGCAGGATCCGGTTTATGAAAAGCATGGCGTGATTCATTTCTCTGCATGGAATTTACCTTCACGCGTGGCCCGCACTGCCTCCATTGCCCTGAGTAATATCTTTAATCCTCTTCTTCAGAGTATGGCTGATGCAGGAGGAATAACACAACTTCTTAAATACGATCAGGGAGTGAGAAATGGTGCATACCTGTATAATGGGATGCTCACAAATGAAACTCTTGGGCAGAAATTCGGAATTATCTCAAAAGATCTGGATCTGCTTATTTCAGCCTTCTAGGGTTCACAAAAAAGATAGTGCTGCCATTTTTCCTTTGATTTCAATTTTAGCCTGCCTGCCTATGTATATAGCTCTGTTATCAACAATATGCCCTGCAGGAAAATCAAAATACAGAGGATAGTCATATTCCTTTACAATATCAAAAACTGTCTCCTCAATACTTTTTCCCCAGCGGATCCTTGAATCTGCGATCTCACTCATTCCTCCGATAACCAGGCCAGCTAAACCCTCCAGCTTGCCGGCAAGCTTTAGTGATGTCATCATTCGGTCGATGTGATAATAAGGCTCTCCCACATCCTCAATAAACAGGATCTTACCTTTTGCTGAAAGCTCTGCAGGTGTTCCCATCAGAGAAGAAATCAGCGAGAGATTACCACCGGTAACTTCGCCGGAAGCATCGCAGTTCCTGAAAAAACTCCCCTTCCATTCGTACGGGACCAGATCGCCGAAAAGTGACTGCTTCAAAGATACCATGGTAGCCCTGGTCTTCTTTGTATTATTATAGTTGAGGGGCATTTCGGCATGTATTGACATTATACCGCATAGTTCACTTAACCATAAATGCAATACCGTTATATCGCTGAAGCCAACATACCATTTAGGGTACTCCTTCAGTGATGAAAAATCAACATTGCCGATAATCTTCGATACCCCATAACCACCCCTGGCGCATAACACCGCTTTAATATTCCTGTCTGATGTCATCTCCTGAAAATCATACAAGCGCTCTTCATCGCTCCCTGCAAAAGGGCCACTCTGCTTAAGAGCATTCTTTCCTATTCGTACATTAAGTCCCCAGCTTTCCAAAATAGTCACTGCCTCCAGCACCTTCTTCTTTTCAATAAAAAATGAAGGAGATATTATTGCTACCTCATCGCCAGGTTTAAGATATTCAGGTAGAATTTTATTCACAGACATATATTAAATATTATACGTAAAAGTAATTGTAATTGTTTCGTTTTGCAACCCCCTCGGCCTGCGGCCACTCCCCCTGAAAGGGGGAGATGTTTCTGTATTTAATTGAATCTCATATAACTACAAGTTTTTATCATTGAGTAAACCCCCTCGGCCTGCGGCCACTCCCCCTGAAAGGGGGAGATGTTTCTGTATTTAATTGAATATCATATAACTACAAGTTTTTTCTCCCCTTCAAGGGGAGATGCCGCGAAGCGGTAGAGGGGTTTCATTCGCCATGTTAAATCCTCCCAGGGGAGATGCCGCGAAGCGGCAGAGGGGTCTCATTTCCCATATCAAATCTCCAAGGAATGATGCCGCAAAGCGGCCTGCGGCGTCTGCCTCTAAAAAGAATTAGTAAATTTATTATCTTTGTTCGGTTTTCGAAAATTACTTATCATTCAGAATCAGTTTCATGAAGAATATAAAAAGATATCTCATCACCTCTGCCCTCCCCTATGCTAACGGCCCTATTCATATTGGTCATCTTGCCGGCGTTTACGTACCCTCCGATATTTATACCAGGTACCTGAGAATGAAGGGGGTGGACGTGATATCGGTATGCGGCTCTGATGAACATGGTGTGCCAATTACTCTGAAAGCACGAAAAGAGGGCGTAACACCCCAGGAAATTGTCGACAGATATCACACAATAAACAAAAAGGCGTTTGAAGATTTTGGAATAGCTTTCGATATTTACTCCAGAACATCAAACAAGGTCCATTACGAAACAGCTTCCGGATTCTTTAAAACACTATATGATAAAGGAGAATTTATTGAAAAAACATCCGAACAGTACTACGATGAGGAAGCAGGCTGCTTCCTGGCCGACAGGTATATCATGGGTACTTGTCCTCACTGCGGAAATGAAAATGCTTATGGTGATCAGTGCGAAAAATGCGGGACCTCACTCAGTCCTAATGAACTAATAAATCCACATTCAACAGTAAGTGGCAGCAAGCCGGTCCTGCGCGAAACCCTGCACTGGTTCCTTCCTCTTGATAAATACGAACCCTGGCTTAAAAAATGGATCCTGGAAGAGCATAAAGAGTGGAAGACAAACGTATACGGTCAATGCAAATCATGGATCGATCAGGGCCTGCAGCCGAGAGCCGTCAGCCGCGATCTCGACTGGGGTGTGCCTGTCCCCGTGGAAGGTGCAACAGGCAAAGTACTCTATGTATGGTTTGATGCTCCCATTGGTTATATTTCTGCAACAAAGGAGCTTACCCCCGACTGGGAGAAATACTGGAAAGATGACGAGACCAAGATGGTTCACTTTATCGGAAAAGATAATATCGTTTTCCATTGCATAATATTCCCGGCAATGCTCAAAGCGGAGGGAAGTTATATTCTGCCCGAAAACGTTCCTGCAAATGAGTTTCTAAACCTTGAAAATGATAAGATATCCACATCAAGAAACTGGGCGGTATGGCTGCATGAATACCTTGAAGACTTCCCGGGTAAGCAGGATGTATTAAGATACTCGCTATGCGCCAACGCTCCTGAGACAAAGGATAATGATTTCACATGGAAAGATTTCCAGGCCCGGAACAATAACGAGCTGGTTGCCATCCTGGGCAATTTCGTCAACCGGACACTGGTTCTCACAAACAACTATTACGATGGAAAAGTTCCCGAACGAGGAGAAACTGATGACAACGATAAAAATGTACTGAATGAAATCTCACGGTTCAAAAATAATGTGGAAAGCAGTCTTGAATCGTACAGGTTCCGTGAAGCGCTGAAAGAAGCAATGAACCTTGCCCGTCTCGGAAATAAATACCTTGCCGATGCTGAGCCCTGGAAAGTGATAAAAAGTGATCCTGAACGTGTTAAGACAATAATGAATATTGCGCTTCAGATAACTGCCAACCTGACTATTGTGTGCGAACCATTTCTTCCGTTTTCAATGGAAACACTTCGCAGATGGATAAATTTTAACGAATTAAAATGGAGCCAGGCCGGAAATACTGACCTTCTTCTACCCGGACATCAGATTAACAAACCCGGATTGCTATTTGAAAAAATTGAGGATGAGGCAATTACAAGACAAATAGAAAAACTGAATGCTACAAAAAAAGCAAATGCTACTGCTGATGCAAAAATTATCCCCGGAAAAGAAGCTGTGACATTTGATGATTTTTCAAAAATGGATATCAGAACAGCGACGATACTTGAAGCCGAAAAAGTGCCTAAAACAACCAAACTCCTTAAACTGAAAATCGACACCGGCCTCGATATCCGAACCATTGTATCTGGCATTGCAGAGTATTATGAGCCACATGATATTGTCGGGAAGCAAATCTCTATAGTTGCCAACCTTGAACCTCGTAAGATCAAGGGAATTGAATCACAGGGAATGATACTTATGGCTGAAGACAAGGATGGAAAACTGGTAATGATAACTCCTGCTCATAAAGTCAGTAACGGAAGTATGATAAAATAGCCTTTCGCTTCTTTATCGCTGTAAACCAATAATACCTGTAATTTGCTTATTCTCAGAGGATGTGTTCCTGAACATCATTCAGGTTTAGGTGACAGATTATCTTTTTCTTGAAATCCAGCTTCCGGGGAATCTTTTTGAGATGCTGTCTTTCTTAACCAATGCTGTTTTCAGATCATCGCACATAATTGCACTAACCCTGAAGAAACCATTGGGAGCAACAACAATCTCCGGAACAAAGCCTTCTCCCCTTAAAATATCAGCCTGGCTGACAGCATTGCTCTCCGATTTAAAACTTCCGGTAATAAGATAATATGCATTTGCTTCCAAGGAACCCGGTACATTGACTTCAGGAAGCGCGCCGGCTTCAGGCACTGGAACAATAACTGTTTCAATCATGCCCGATCCCTCTGTAACTGCCTCATCAACAGCTTTTTTATTGTGCTCAAATTCAGCTGTTACCAAAGGATTCATTGATGTGGCTTCAATTCTTGTTTTGAAAAGTTCAGTCTTAAGCGGTACCACAATAATCAGGGCCAGCAATGGAACTATAACAGCAGCTCTCCATAATATCTTCCGAAGAGATACCTGCCTAACAGGATCCTTATCCTTAAAGCGTGTAATACGCTTTCGCACATCATACCCTTCAAGAGGAAGACATTGAAATGATTCAAGTCCATATGAATCGAGATGATAGTTAGCACTTTTATCAGGTTCAAACTGAAGGTTTCCTTCCTCGTTATTCAGAAAACTCCCAATATTGTCGAAAACAACCTTCTCTCCTTTTGCAAGCCTTCTACGAATATCCGCAACAAATTCCTCAACCATATTTCTGGCATCGCCATAATTAATGTTTGAAGACCCTGATACTCTTCCAATCAGAAGCCCGTCATTATGATTAAGATTCCTGTTAAAGGATATTTGCTTTACCGGCGGGAAGAATATGCCTGAATTCCTGTCAATTCTGGCAGGGGTATAATTTCCGATAAACCCACCAAATCCAGGAATGATAACACAATCGTGCCCGAATAATAATTCCCGTATATAAGCTGTAATATCCACTTTGTTTTCGTTCTGTTCAATACAAAAATAAGAAAAAATCTCCTTAAGAAAAAATATTATCTTCGTATTTACAAAACTATAGACCATGAGAGAGATCCAGATGGTAGATCTGAAAGCTCAGTATGAGAAGATTGGGTCAGAAGTCGATGCAGCTATTAAATCGGTTCTTTTGTCAACAGCATTTATAAAAGGCCCTGAGGTACATTTGTTTGAAGAAGAAATGCAGGATTACATGGGCGTAAAACATGTGATCACCTGCGCAAATGGAACAGACGCGCTTCAACTTGCTATAATGGCACTGGGATTAAAGCCGGGGGACGAAGTTATTACTACCAACTTTACATTTATTGCAACTGTTGAGGTTGTGGCACTTCTGGGACTGAGTCTTGTTATTGTTGATCCTGAGCCCGGAAGTTTTAATATATCAGTTGAATCAGTAAGAAAAGCTATAACTCCTAAAACAAGGGCCATTGTCCCGGTGCACCTTTTTGGCCAGTGTGCCGATATGGAGGGTCTTCTGGATCTTGCTAAGAAACATAACCTTTTTATTATAGAAGACGGGGCCCAGGCTACCGGTGCTGAATACCGTTTTCGCAATGGCTCCTTTAAAAAAGCAGGTACCCTTGGAGATATTGGGACCACTTCATTCTTCCCGTCTAAAAACCTTGGGTGTTATGGAGATGGAGGTGCACTTTATACCAACGATGACACACATGCAAAAAAACTCAGAAGCATAGCAAACCATGGGATGAAAGTAAGATATCATTATAATGATGTCGGAATTAATTCACGCCTCGATACCCTTCAAGCTGCCATTCTCAGGGTAAAGCTTAAATACCTGGCAGGTTTTAATGATGCCAGAAGGTCGGTTGCCGGTCTTTATGATATGGCCCTCTCGGGCTGCTCCTCAGTTGTTGTTCCTGAAAGAGTCAGCTACTCTTCACATATTTTTCATCAATATACTATTAAAGTAAAGGATGGCCTGAGAGATAAGCTTAAGAATCATCTTGAAACGAAGAAAATACCTTCAATGGTTTATTATCCGGGACCTCTTCACATGCAGGAAGCATATAGCTATCTGAACTATGGCCCGGAAGATTTTCCTGTAACTACGGCGCTATGCAAAGAGGTTCTCTCATTGCCAATGCATCCGGAAATGGAGAAACAACAAATTGATTATATCACTTCCAGTATTTTAGAATTCTTCGAAAAACAATAATTATGGAGAAAGATTATTTTGCCCATGAGACAGCTGTAATTGATGATGGCTGTAAAATCGGAAAAGGAACAAAAATATGGCATTTTAGTCATATCATGTCTGGCGCGGAAATTGGCGAAAGCTGCAATTTAGGCCAAAATGTTGTAGTCTCTCCCGGGGTGAAGCTCGGTAAAAATGTTAAAGTGCAGAATAATGTCTCCATATATACCGGTGTAATATGCGATGATGATGTTTTCCTGGGGCCATCAATGGTGTTTACCAACGTAATAAATCCCCGCAGTGCTGTAATACGTAAAGAAGATTATATTGAGACAATTGTCGAAAAAGGGGCATCCATTGGAGCAAATTCAACCATCATTTGTGGTAATATAATTGGAAGGTTTGCATTTATCGGAGCAGGTGCCGTAGTGACCAAAGATGTTAAGCCATATGCCCTGGTTTT
>JFJP01022036.1_pt1 | contig 22653 bp, 22 predicted proteins | sample 431651 | NCBI WGS metagenome assembly JFJP01 (sample SAMN02602958, study PRJNA72255) | Microbial mat metagenome, whole genome shotgun sequencing project. | biome: fresh water; feature: sink hole; material: water; isolation source: purple microbial (photo- and chemosynthetic) mats found in...
AGGTTCTCAACCGTATCAATGCATTTGTGGAGGTGCTCTCATGAATTATGCAAACATGTTTAACTACCATATCATGTCCCCCGTAGTGGGCAAGGCTGTTTTACGATACCAGAGATGGCAATATGAGAACAAAATCCGTCGTAACATGCAAAAAAACAACGATAAGTTGCTTTCTCCTCCCCTCCTTTCTACAGCCCGCATGTCGGAGATGCTTGCCAATAATTATTTTCAGGGCCGTTATACCGAAGGCGTAAAAAAAGTAGCCTGGTTTTCCTCTGGCTGCCCCATCGAAATTCTCCAGGCCCTGGACTTTTTTATTTATACACCGGACAACCATGGTGCCATGTGCGGCGCTAAAAGAGTCGCTGTGGAATATTGCGAGGAGGCAGAAAGCCATGGCTATTCGCGGGACATTTGCTCATATGCCAGGACGGATATCGGTTCTTTTCTTCTGAAGAAGACGCCCATTGGGAAAATCCCCAAGCCCGACATTATCGTCGTCTGCAGCAACATCTGCCAGACAATCATCCACTGGTACCAGGCTATGGGTGTTTATTACAATGCACCAGTCTTCATTATCGACACACCCTTTGTTTACGACAAGGCCGAGGAACATCAGATCGCATACGTAAAGGCTCAACTGGAAGAACTGATTCCCGTGGCAGAACGGATTGCCGGTAAAAAGATGTCATATCGTCGGTTGCAGGAGATATGCCGCGCCGGCAAGGAGTGTAGCAACCTCTGGATGGAGGTGCTTTTGAGAGCAAAGCACAGACCCGCTCCAATTACTGGTTTTGACGCCTTCATCCTGATGGGCCCAGTTGTAGCCATGAGGGGAGAGAAGGAATCCCTTGCTTTTTACGAGATGGTACTCCGGGAAATTGATGAGCGCATCAACAACGGCGTGGCGGCCATTAAAACAGAAAAATACCGAATCCTCTGGGACAATTTGCCTATATGGTACAGGATCAACTGGCTGTCGAAAACCCTTGCCGCGCATGGCATTGCCGCCGTCATCTCCAACTATGCCTACCAGTGGGCCGAACCGGCTCTCTTCATGAACGCGGACAATCCAATCGAGGGCATGGCCCAAGCGTACACACACACGATTCTCAATAGGTCGACTGGTTACAAACTTCAGCACATGAAGCAGATGGTGGATGACTTTAGGTTGGACGGTGTTTTGCTGCATTCTGACCGTTCATGCAAACCCTACTCCCTGGGGCAGATCGACCAGCGAATGAAACTGATTCACGATATGGGCATTTCGGGATTGATACTCGAATGCGACCATAACGATTCCCGTGTTTTTTCCGAAGAGCAGGTATCCAACCGCATCAAGGCTTTTGCCGAAATGCTGGGATAAAAAATTTTGTTTTTAAAAAGTGTAGGAAGGAGGAAGTTTATGGACATTATTAAATGAAAATAATTCATGATATGGGCATTTCGGGATTGATACTCGAATGCGACCATAACGATTCCCGTGTTTTTTCTGAAGACTAGGTATCCAATCGCATCAAAGCTTTTGCCGAAATGCTGGGATGAAAGAAATTTGTTTTTAAAAGTTTATGAAGGAGGAAGTTTATGGACATTATTAAATATACTGACGAACACAAAATATTCCGCAATAGTTTACGGAAATTTCTCGACAAGGAGGTCGTTCCACGCATCGAGGAATGGGAGGAAGCGGGGATAATCCCCAAGAGTGTCTGGAAACAGATGGGGGATCAGGGATTTCTCGGAACAGGCGTTCCCGAGGAATACGGCGGCCCTGGCGGTGATTTCCTTTATTCCGTCATCATCTGCGAAGAACTAGTCAAATGCAACTTTGCGGGCCTTGCCGCGCAAATCCACAGCGACATAGTTGTTCCTTATATCATTGCGTTCGGTTCCGAGGAACACAAAAAGAAGTACCTCCCCGGATGTGTCACCGGCGACATTATAACGGCGGTGGCGATGACGGAACCCAATACCGGTAGTGATCTGGCAGCCTTGAAAACTACGGCGCTGGAAGACGGCGATTCGATCATCTTGAACGGCCAGAAGACCTTTATCAGCAACGGGATCAACTGCGATCTCTGCGTGGTTGCCGCGAAAGATCCATCAGTAGACAATCCCCATAAAGCCGTGGATCTCTATTTGGTCGAAGCCGGAACGCCCGGATTTGAAAAAGGAAAGCAGCCCAAGAAGATCGGCTGGCACAGCCAGGATACCTCGGATTTGTATTTTACGGACTGCCGGATTCCAAAGAGCAACCGGATGGGGGAGAAAGGGACGGGGTTTCTCCAACTAATGATGAAACTGCAGCAGGAACGCCTCGTCTGCGCCATAGGCGCAGTTGCCGCTGCGGAAAATATGCTGGAAGTCACCATCAAATACTGCAAGGAACGCACAGTATTCGGCAAGCCCATCTCCAAGTTTCAGCATTCGCAGTTCGAGATCGTGGAGATGGCCACCGAGATCAAACTGGGACGGACCTTCGTCGACAAACTGATTATTGATCACATGGAGGGCCAGCAGGTGGTCAGCGAAGTATCCATGGCCAAATACTGGATTACGGACATGGCATGCAAGGTTGCTGATCGCTGCTTGCAGCTCCACGGCGGTTACGGTTACTGTGATGAGTATCCTATTTCACGCTCCTGGCGGGATATACGCGTGACCCGGATCTTTGCCGGCACGAATGAGATCATGAAAATCATCGTGGCCCGATTAATGGGACTTTAGCCAAAGAATCTGTCTGTGGCTGCTGGTAGAATAATAAGGAGAAGACATGACAAGACCTCTGGAGGAATTGAAAATTCTGGATCTCACGACGTTGCTTCCACGTCCGCTGGTGACACATGACATCTTGATTGAACAGTCACAGGTTATAGCCAGACCGGGCCGATGAAGGATTGCACCGGACATGATACCAATTACCAGGGAAGCATTAATCATAAATGTGGAGAAAACCTATGACAATAGACATAAAATTCATCGGAAAAGAATATACAGGGTATACCTACGATGTGAGCAAAGAAAAAATCAAGGAATACGCCAAGGCAATCAAAAATCTCGATCCCCATTATGTGGATGAAGAATTCGCGAAGAAATCGAAATATGGTACCATAGTGGCACCGCCCACATTCGCAGTTGTTTTCGGCGCATTCCTGATCGAGCCTGTGTTCATGGATAAGGAGCTTAACCTGAACATGGCAATGCTTGTTCATGGCGAACAGGAAATGGATTTTTATGAAGTGGTCAAGGCCGGCGATTCCATCACCACAATGGCGAAGATAAGCGACATCAAGCACAAGGAAAAGCTGGACATCATATCGTTAGAAGTTACTTCGAAAAACCAGCACGGTAGGGACGTATGCCGGGGTGTATATACCTTTGTGGTGCGAAAATAGGAGGACACTATGCCAATAACAAAAGGGCAGACATTTCAGGATAGTGAGGTTGTTGATAAATACAGGACATTATATTATGCTGGTGCATCGGGAGATTTCCATCCTGTCCATATCGATCCCGAATTCGGGAAAATGGTGGGACTAGGTGGGGCTATACTGCATGGCCTATGTACCATGGCATTCGCAACGCGAAGCGTTACAAACCTGATCGGAGATCCCGGCAAACTCAAGAAGCTCAAATGCCGTTTCAGCGCTCCGGTAATGATAGAAGATACCATTACTATGCAGGGAACTGTTGCGGATATAAAAGACGGCCTGGGATATATTGATCTTAAAGTGACAACGCAGACGGGGGCTGAGGTACTGCAAAAAGTCGTAGCCGTCGTCGAGGAGTAAAATAATAATCAATCACCGGGGCAAGTGATGATTTGTCCCGGTGATCTTTTAATCATCTACTTGAAAAAAGTGTATCAGCGGCCATTTTTTATTGTTCACGGAAGCTTGCTGACTATGATGAAAAAGGACATCTTAAAATAAGGAAAAAATATAAGGCAGCGTAAGTCTACCGCTTGCCAAAATCGAAAGAAAGGGGTCTTCCGGCTTCGCCTTCATCCCCTTTCCTTAAGCATGGTAAAAGTGGACATATCATGTGCTACAAAATAGGATACTTCTATTTGTTGCCAACAGATTGTTTTTAAAAAGGTGAATATGCATTATCTGGGAATAGACATAGGAAGCACAACATGCGAAACGGTTGTAGTGGATAGTAGCGCAACAATTGTGGCAGCATCCATGGTACCGACAGGTGCCCGTAATTCGGAAGCCATCAGGAAAGCAATGGTTAATGTTCTTGATCATGCAGGAATCACACAACAAGATATACAACGTGTCGTATCTACGGGATATGGCCGTGAACGTGTTGAAAACCGCACAAGCGATATGACTGAAATAGCCTGCCATGCCAGGGGAATCAAGCACTATTTCCCTGAAACTGAGCTACTGATAGATATCGGCGGGCAGGACAGCAAGGCGATTCGGATTGGCGCCAGCGGTCGAGTTGTCGATTTTTCCATGAATGACAAATGTGCAGCAGGCACAGGCCGTTTTCTGGAAACAATGGCCAGGGTGTTAGAAGTGTCTATCCAAGACATAGGCAACCTTGATATAGGCGCTGTAGGTACGCAGAGCATAAGCAGCATGTGCACTGTCTTCGCCGAAAGCGAGGTCGTTTCTCTTGTGGCTCAGGGCGTTGACACCAGAGAAATAGCTTACGCCCTCAATAAAGCCATTGCGGCAAGAACATTTTCGATGGCCAGAAGCATCGCCCACGATTTTGTCAATCTTAAGATCGCGATGTCCGGAGGGGTGGCGAAAAACAAAGGAGTCATCAGGGCATTGCAGCGGTTGTTCAAAACCGAGATTTTTATTCCTGCCGAACCGGATATGATGGGTGCTGTAGGGGCCGCGATGTTTGCCCTCGATGGTTCCGACAACAAGCCTTAGAAGAAATAAGCAAGAAGTGTCCTTGTAATTTACTTGAGAAACGATTAATTTACTTGTATATGTGTTCATAATATGCAAATAAAATAGGATATAGTCAAGCGTTAGGATTTAGGAGTTTATGGAAAACAGCAAGGAAGCAAAAAAGGATGTTTCAAATCACCATATGGAAGGTAGGATAATCCAGTCCGTGGACCGAGCCGTTAAGATTCTTCTCCTGTTTCTGGAAAAAGAACGGGAACTTGCGCTCAAGGATATCGCCGCAGGAATTGACCTGCCGAAACCGACTGTTCACACTATTGTCAACACTCTTGTTCAAAACAACCTTTTGGAACAAAACCATGAGAATGCCAAATACCGCTTGGGATCGGTAGTGTTTCGTTTGGGCATCCAGTACATCCGGAACAAGGATTTTCTTTCCACCGTAAGCGTCTGGGCGGAAAGGCTCTGCTACCGTTTCAACCTCTCTGTCAATGTCTCTATGCTTATCGGCAACCAGGTGGTTGTAATACACCGAGTCGATCCTAATGATGTCATCATGACGCATCCCCAGGTAGGGTCAGTTATGCCCATTCACTGCACCTGTAACGGGAAGGTTCTCCTGGCATATACAAACAGGGAAACAAGGGACACCATTCTCAAGGATTATCTGTTCACGAAGGCCACGGAAAAGACGATTTCGAACCGGGCGGATTTCGAGAAGGAACTGGAGAAGATCAGAGCCAACGGAATCGGATTCAATAATGAAGAAGGAATCCTTGGAATTAGGGCCATCGGGGGACCCATCTTCGACCACAGAGGAAAAATTCTGGCAGCCATAGGAACGACAGGCTATGCCACCTTCTTTGACGAGAATGAAATCAAAATCATCAACGACGTCAAAATGACGTGTTCGTCCATCTCCCGGCAACTTGGCTTTACGGGTCCCGTTTCGGCACCGGAAGCCTGAATTTCATCCGCCTTTTCTATATGAGCTACGCATGGCAGGCGGTTTGATATCCAAGCCGGACTGCCCTTATTATACCATCCCAGAAGCCTAATGATATTCCTTTTCCTTGCAGCATATTCATGGCACCAACCAAAAAGATGATGATAACAGGAACGCAAAACATAACGATCAAATGACCGATGTGATAAATAGGATTGTTGCGAAACCTCCCAACCAGCTGTTGAGCAGTTTCCAAAGGTTCCATTAGCAGTAAATTTGGATGCATAAGAAATCCAGATAAGAGCATGATTGGAAATGCAATTATTGAAAAAACTAAACCTTTATTCTTTAATGTGTCGATTGTAATTGTTCGCATAACAATCTTCCTTAATCCCTATATCTGTCAGCGTGCTATTAAAATGTGTTTTCCAACTCTGATGTACTGAAAGGCGGAAGGGAACGAAGTCCTGAAGGCATCGATGCTTTCATCACAACTGTCATGCGCTGAAAGCGCAACAATTTTCGGATTGATTTTCTTCAATTCTGAGATGTTCTTATTGACATCATCCCTAGTAATAAATCGCCAAGGTGGTTTGCCTGTCCCAAACACTTTTTGCAAAGGAATGCCGAATACTGTTTTGTACCTGCTTTCTGAAACCGGAAAATGAAGACCACCCAGTATACCGTATATCGGAACATCAAATAATTGACCGGTTCTGACATTAATGGCCAGGGACTGCTCCGGAGTCCAGCCTGTAAAAAAAAGATAATTCGGGATTGTACCTGTGGTAGCCACACCCTTTGCAATCATCATCGGTTTTTCTGCTAGGATTGGATTCAATCCCGGATAGGTCATCTCAACGGGTGTATATATTTTCTTGTCTTTCGGCACGGGCTGATCGGTTGGTAATATAAATGATTTCCCTTCGCCTAATCTTAAACCACCGACATGATCGGGATGGTTGTGCGAAATAACAATCATATCGATTTTGTTAAAATCCACGCCCAGTTTCTTCATGTTATGCACTAATGGCGAAGGAGTTTCTCTTTTTGAGTTCAGACCAACATCGAAAAGAATCAATGCATCATCTGTTTTTATCAAATATGAAAGACCTGCTTCACCCTTTATATCTTTGACATCCGCATACCAGTCTATTAGCGGTAAAATCTCCAATGTCTTCGTCGTTCCAAAGTTTCTAATTTTATCCATCGATAGATTCTGATAGTAGGAATCTATTTTTTGAGTGCCGCGCTGAAAATCATAATAAAAATATGTTAATGATCCCAAAACCAGAATTGTGAAAATGGCAATAATCGAAATGATAACTATTGTCATATAATTTCTCCTTTTCCCTGATAACATCAGCCGATTAACTTTAAATTCCGCAATTTTCGTTCATTATTGAGTGTGCCCATATCAAGGACACAGAGCTATTTCTTCTTTAATCCCAGAATAGCCCGCGCCTCTTCAGTCGTGGCAGGCTCAAAATCAAACTCCCGCATAATTCTCACCATCTTTTCGACCAACTCTCCGTTGTTCTTCGCCATTTGCTTGCGGCTCAGCATCAGGTTGTCCTCCATGCCTACCCGCACATTGCCCCCTAAAAACAGTGCCTGAGTACAGACGGGAAACTCGGCCCGTCCTGCCCCAAACGCCGACCAACGGTAGTTACCCGGTCCGAAGAGCCGCTCGGCAGTCATGTGCAGATTGATGAGATCGTAAGAGGTTGAACCGATACCTCCCAGTATGCCGGTCACAAACTGCAAATAAACCGGCAGTTTGATAAAGCCCGCCTTTACCAGATAAGCCAAATTGTAGAGGTGACCCGTATCGTAAACTTCCAATTCCGGTTTGGTTCCATTTTCCTCCATAACAGGAAGCATCGTTTTCAAATCAGCGAATGTATTCTGGAAGATAGCCGCCTTGGTCAACTCCAGCATTGCCCCTTCCCAGGGATACTTGAAATCTTTATATTTCTCCGCAATAGTAAATATACCCCAATTCATAGATCCCAAATTGCAGGAAGCCAGTTCCGGCTTGAAACGCGGCACGACAGACAATCGCTGCTCAACGGTCATCCCTGCTCCGCCACCGGTGGTAAGACAAATGATGAGTTCCTTATTTTTTTCACGAATAAGATCGATGATCTCCTGAAAAACATTAAGATCAGCAGTAGGCATTCCGTTTTCGGGATTGCGGGCATGCAGGTGAACCACAGATGCTCCAGCAGCAGCTGCCTCCAGGGCATTCTGAGCGATCTGCTTGGGAGTTATGGGCAGGTACTCAGACATAGTGGGGATATGAATAGATCCGGTTATTGCACAGGTAACTATACGTTTGTTGCTCATTTGTTTTCACCTCATGAATATTTTTTTATACTCCTAGCAATCTTGCAGGATTATCTTCCAACATGGCTTGGAGTGTTTTCTCTTTAAGCCCCAAAGCCCTCAGTTCTTGCAATAAAGATACTCGATCTAATAGAGGATAATCACTGCCAAACAGTACTTTGTTTTCCAGTACTCCCTTGATGTACCGTATGACATCCTGTGGTATATATTTTGGCCTCCAACCGGCAATGTTAAAATATACGTTGGGATTGCGCTGTGCGATGGCAAGCGTCTCGTAAAACCAGGGAAACCCAAAATGAGCAATAATAATATTCAACCGTGGAAAATCCACTGCCACATCATCGATGTGGACCGGTTGTCCGTATTTAAGTCTTATACCTGAATAGAATAGTGTTCCGGCATGAAATAGTACCGGTAATTGCCGATGCTGCATGATTTCGTACAACGGATAGAGCATTGAATTATTAGCGTACATTTCAATAAGATTAGGGACAATTTTCAGACCACGCAATCCCTGCACATCAATGGCGTTCTCAAGTTCATCCACAGCAAGCAAGCCTTTGTGGGGATCGACGCTGGCAAAGCCAATGAGACGGTCGGGATATTCAGCTACCGCTCTTGCCACCATGTCATTAGTGACAGCGTAACGATGGGTAGTGGTGGCATCGATAGCCACCACTACGGATTTATCGACTCCGGCATTATCCATATCAGTTATAAGACCTTGCAGTCCCGCGCCGGCGATATTATGAAAAATATTGGAGTAACCAATCATTAGATGATCCGGAATGCCCGCCACTGCTTCCTGTGTCGTGAGTTGGGAGAGTGTATCAATAATCATTTGCCGCTCCTTCCTTGCATACTAAACAATATCGCCTTAATCATAAAGAGCATCCAGCCTTTCCTTAAAACGCTTGATGATAACGTTCTTCTTGGGTTTCATCGTTGGAGTGATCTCATCTAACTCCAGCTGCAGGTCACGCTCCAGCAAAATAAAATTAATAATTTTTTCTTGTTTAAAGAGATCACCATTAAGATTATCGGCCACACCTTTAATATAGTCGTACGTACGAGAATCAGCAGCCACAATGCCGTACTTTTCTTCCTCACTGGCATTCTGAGGAAATTCGATCGATAGTTTTTGCGATATAGGACCTATCATTGAAGGATCCAACGTCAGCAGAGCGGTGAGATATTTCCGATTATCGCCGTAAACCACCACTTGCGAGAAGTATCCGGAATTCTTATAATGGCATTCAATGCTCTGCGGGGCGATGTTCTTGCCTCCAGAGGTAACGATAATGTCTTTTTTTCTGCCTACAATGGAGATAAACCCTTCTTCATTATAGGCTCCTATATCTCCTGTTTTAAACCATCCATCTTTCGTAAAAGACTCTCTGGTACCTTCCGGATCATTAAAATAACACTTCATTACATTGGGACCATGATTCTCAATTTCGCCGTCATCAGCCAATCTGGTCTTACCTGGCTCACCTTTCCAGCCGGTCATGGGGAAGGGCACACCTACCGTACCAGGCTTCACTTTACCCGGGTAGTTCGTGATAGTGCCGATAGTTTCGGTAGTTCCATACAATTCATAGACCGGAATGCCGGCTGCCCAGAAGAATTCGGTTACTTCTTTGGGAATCGGAGCACCACCTCCATAGAAGAATTTCATATTGCCACCCAGTATCAGATGCAAGATTGCAAATGGATCGTTCTTCATTATTTGCTCAAACTCCCTTTTTGTTTGCTCGCCGGGATCAATACCGAAAATAGCGTGATCAACACGGACGGCTTTGGCAATCGCCAGGGAACGTTCAAAAGCTTGTTTGGCCTCCGGTCCCTTCGCCGCCGCCCCGGACACAAACATGGAATATATCTTTTCCAGCAGTCTCGGCGCAGTTCGGTTTACATGTGGTTTTATTTCACCAAAGTCGGATACCAGGAGCTTCATATCGCCGCGGGAATAACCGATCTTGATATTGCCCATGTTGATGGTTCCAAAAAAGCCGCCAAAGCGTTCAAATACATGTGCCATAGGCAGGTAAGAAAGGTCCGTCATGCCCGGTTCAAAAGGGTAGACATTGTTCAAAGCGGTATAAACAATTGAGGCGTGGTTATGCAGGGCGCCCTTAGGAACGCCGGTCGTGCCCGATGTATGAATGATCGTCGCATCGTCCTCGAGTTTGACGGAATCTATTAGTTCATAAAACTTATTCCCATGAACGCTTTGCATGGATTTTCCTAAATCGATCAGGTTGTCTAGGGACATGCAAAGCGGGTCAAAACCAGCATCATTGTTGATGACAATGATTTTCTTCAGTTGCGGTAAGGAAGTTTTACCTGATAAAATGGTATCACGCTGCAAGGGCCCTTCAACAAAAGCATATTTGGCATTCATGTTTTTGATTATAAAAGTTGTGTCTTTTTCCAGTAGCGATGGATAAATGGCGCCGGTAACGGCGCCAATGGAAAGGATGGACAGATCGATCATGCCCCATTCATACCTTGTGTTGCTCATAATACAAATGCCGTCGCCTTTGGTCGCTCCCAGTTCAAGAAGACCGCAACCGATTAATTTCACACGCTCTCCATAATCCTGCCACGACATTTCCTGCCACTCGCTGCCATTGTGAAACTTTACGAAAGGCCTGTTGCCATTCTCTATCACTTTTTCCTGAAAAATCTTTACGATCGTGTTGTGCTTTGTATTCATGGACTGATCCCTCCTTCATGATGAATGTTGATTACTTAATAATCCATTTTGATTGGATTTCAAACTTACCGTCGTCTGTTAATCTAATTTTTGAATAATATTGATATGCCGATACCCAGTCTCTTCCCGGCATCGGTTGCCAACATTTTTGGGGGTGGAAGGTAATAGATATTTCACCGTTGGCGTTTATTACAGAATATGTACCGCAAATAACTCCATCAATATCATCAATACCTAGACAAAATTTTCCTTTTATTTCACAGTCTACCTTTAGAGAGGAAATATCGGGAAATGAAGGAGAAAAGGAATAACTTGCGGAATGGCCGTTTGCTTTGTAGGTTATTTTTCTAATTTCCTTATGCCCACTATTATCATTAAAAGAAAAAGTGGCATTATTTTTTTGATACTCTTTGACATCTGCGATCTTTTCGGAGGAAAGATGAATATTCTGTTCCTCGTTCCAGAAAAACGGCAGAGGCGTAAATGAGTAAACTATCTTGAAGCATTTCTTCCCTTCTACGTTTATCGGAACTTTTGTTAATTTCATCTTCTTTCCGTCAATTTCAAAGCTAACTTCGGTCCCTTCCACAGGAACAAATCCCGCTTCTCTCAGAAAAATAAACGGGAATCGTTTAACCTCTTGTAAATCAGCACCTATTGCTGCGAGGAACGAATATCTTTTTACCCCTGAGGCATTCTCACGCAGATTAACTTTAATGCGTTGTCCACTTTTAATCGTGATATCAAGAGCGAAACATATCCCCTCTTTAGTTTCTTCAAATTCATACTTAAATTCCTGCTCCCCTACAATTTCCCAATCAGCATTCGGTTTCAAATATTTTCTGTCTATGGAAAGTTGAGAGTTAATGTAGTTTTCGACTCTGCCATTGTGATAATAGACAACGACGAATGCTCCTTTTTTATCGTTTTGGACAACAAGCTCAACTGTCTTGATTTCAGGATGATCATCAATACTTATCAATATAAGCTTGCCGAAATCAGTATGGCTGAAATTAAATGGATTGTAAAAACGCCCGGGTGAGACCCTCTGATATACATTTGCAGATTTTTGATACGCACGCAGATATTCCTCAGGGTCGACAGCTCGTGAGGATAGTTTGATATTACAGCCTGTGAAAAATACACACATCGCTATTAATATCAGTATTGATATTTTTGATAATCTCATTTTGTTTTATCCTCAAGTTATTCATCATGTCTTCACTTCAAGTTTTTCTTGCTTGGTTGATATTGTTTAAATTCGTAACGAGCCACTTCCTGGCTATCAGCTTCTGCTCCTCAATTCTTTTTCCACTAAACTCACCCAATAGGCAGTGCCAATGGGAAGCAGAGCGTCGTTAAAATCATAACCGGCTTGGTGGAGCATGCCGTTAGCTCTGGGCTCTCCCGCACCAATGCCAATATAGGCCCCCGGCTTTTTCATCAGCATGAACGCAAAGTCTTCCGATCCGAGGACAAGCGGGCAGTTTCCAAGAACGTTTTTATTCCCAACAACGTCTGCAGCAGCCTGTATTGCCGCTGCTGTTTCCGGATCACTGTTGACCACGGGAGGGTACCGTCGCTCATAGGTTAGCTGCGCTTCAACATTCATGGACACAGAAACACCTCTTACGATGTCATTCATTCGGGTTTCGACAAGATCCTGTACATGCGGCTGGAAATGCCTTGTCGTTCCCATTATGGTCACCGTATCGGGAATAACATTGTAATTAGTGCCTGCATCAAGTTTCGTTACGCTCACCACTGCAGAATCCAAGGGACTGACATTCCGGCTGATAATACTTTGAAACATGCCAATCATGTGAGTTGAGGCCATGATGGGATCATGTGTCTGATGGGGCCTTGCCGCGTGGCCTCCGACACCTTTGACCTTGATCTTGAAAGTGTCAAATGCCGCCATCATGGGTCCGGGTTTGGTGGCAAAGAATCCTTCCGGCAACTGAGGAAAGTTATGCATGCCAAATACCGCATCACAGGGGAACAGATCAAACAGGCCATTATCGACCATCGCCTTACCGCCACCTTCGTTCTCCTCTGCCGGCTGAAAGATAAAATGGACTGTTCCACTAAATTTACCCCTCTCTGAAATATACTTCGCCGCACCAAGAAGCATTGCTACATGGCCATCGTGTCCGCAGGCATGCATTTTCCCTTCCGTTTGCGAGCGGTGGGCAAAAGTATTTTCCTCGGCAATGTCGAGGGCATCCATATCGGCTCGTAAACCAATGGCCTTACTGGATGCCTTACCCTTTCGCAGAGTTCCGACTACGCCAGTATTACCCAAACCACGATGGACATCGATACCAAACGATGAAAGCTTAGCAGCAATAAATTCAGATGTTTGAATCTCTTCAAAAGCGGTCTCCGGATGGGCATGCAGGAAATGCCGCCATTCGGTCATGGCAGGAACCATTAGAATAATGTCATCTTTCATCTTCATATACCTCCAAATTCAACCATTTTTACATCTGATACATACTTGAATTTTTCATAAGCACATTAAATACTAATATCTATCAAATCATGATTTCCAGATCATCCAGTGGATAAGCCACACAGGGATGAATGTACCCAAACTGTTTGTCCGATCTCCTTATCTTTGCGGACTGAGGATGAAAGACTTTCCCTGACAGTAGCTTGGTCCTGCACAGACTGCATTCACCGGAACGGCAGGATGCCGGAACAGCCAGCCCTTCCTTTTCCAGTGCGGTCATCAAGGGTTCACCCGCAAGAGCAGAAATAGTTTTCCCGTTTTGAATGGAGATTTTAAATATTTTGTGGGTATCGACACCGGATGGCCAATCCGGCTCGGTTGCAATATTGACGGGTGGCCCAAACATCTCATTTCTTACTTTCCTGTCCGGAATGCCAAGCTTGGACAATTCCCGGCGACAGAATCGGTACATGACATCAGGACCACACAGGTAAAAGGTCTTGGTCGATACGTCATCCAGAACATTCTTTAGGAGATCCGCCGATACAAATCCGCAACATCCGGTATAACCGGGGGAAGGTTCGGAAATGACATGCGTAACCTGAAACTGGGCATGGCGGGCCGCCCTGTCCTCAATCTCATCATGAAAAATGATGTCTTCGGTGTTCCGACTGCCATAAATGAGGTGAATGTTGCGGTTGAGCCCCCGATCCGTGACTTCCCGGATCATGCTCATGAAAGGGGTTATCCCGCTGCCACCCGCAAGGAAAACAAGATCGTTTCCATGAAAAAGAGGGTTATAATAAAAATGGCCCGCCGGTGCTGTACTCTCTAATGCATCCCCTACCTGTAATTCATCAAGCAGGTAGTTGGACACGAATCCCGCTTCGACTCTTCTGACGGTGATGTCATAAAAGCCGGTCTGGGTGGGTGCCGATGACAGGCTGTAAGGCCTGCTGGTTTTAGTTTTCCTGATTTTAACAAAAAGATTAATATACTGACCGGCCTGAAACGGCGGCAGCCTGCGTCCGGGGGAAATTAGCCGGATAGTTTTGGCCGATGCTGTTTCCTGTCTGATCTCTGATACTTTTAATTGAAGACGGGAAGGATGCAAACGATCGATGATTCTGGCAACATTTCCCCTCTGCGCTTCATAGTCTATCCCATATTTCTTGAGTACCTCAATTTCTCCCAAAATCTGTTCATATCCCTTAATTTCGTGTCTATAATTTGATGCAGCCATACCCAAGAATCTCCTTTTACTTATTCAATGACTTCAATACATAACGCGCCGCCGCTGCTCCGGAAGCAAGGGTCACCTGAAAGCCGCCCGCGTTCGCCCAGGAGCCTGCAAAATATAATCCTTTCAGCGAGGCATGAGGCGATACAAACAGGTTGGTATCTTTGACATACTGGTCAGGTCCATAGACAGCACCGCCGGGATGCCCGAGGTAGCGCATACAGGTGACAGGAGTGGACACTTCCACTTCCTCAATATGATCGCGGCACTTGGGATAGAGCTTGTAAAGTATATCGAGCAGGTACTGCGCGTATTCGTACTTCATATCCGCATATTGATCCGTCGGCACGGAAAGCCAGGGCTCGGCATACTGCATGGTCATAAGCGCACCCTGGGAAGCGCCTGCCGGGGAAAAGTCCGGATCTTCCAAGTCGTAACAAGAGAACAGCGCCCATTCTGGTTTTTCCATGGTTCTGCCCAAACCGTACATCTTGTCATAATCTTCCGACATATAGATAAAATTGGTGGCATCAGTAATATCCATATCCTGCGGTTCACAATCGAAGCCTATATAGAGGCCGCAGACGGAAGTCCCCATGGTGCGGGACGAAAGTGATTGTAAAACTTCTTTAGGAAGTGATTCCTTGTCGATCAATTCCAGATATGTGGATAGGGTGCTCGCGTTGGAAACAACATGCTGCGTGCGAATCTCCTGACCGTCTTCCGTGACCACTCCTTGCACCTGTTTGTCCTTTACGATAATTTTCCTAGCCCCGCAGTTGAAGCGGATCTGTCCCCCGGCTTTCATGAATTCGTCCAGAAGAGCACTGGATAGGGCCTGTGAACCTCCTCTAATATGGTACGGTTTGAGTTCGACATATGTGAAAAACATGATGGCATAATCCAAAAACGACATTTTGCTGGGGGGAAGGCCCAGATAGCACCAGTAGGAACCAATGGCCATCTTCAGGAGCGGATCGGATAAATATTTATCAATAACCGACTGGAAATCCTGCGCAGCATATTCAAAAAACTCGGGATATTTCGCGCGGGAAAGCTCCGGATCGCGTGAGTAAACACCAAATATAAGTTGCGTAGAAAATGTGTACATTAGATCGAAGAATCGATCGATCCCGGCGGACTCGCCGGGAAATCTATCCTTCAACACGCGCACGATATCCTCCCGACTAGCCTTCAGGGTAATATCCAGTTTGCCGGGGAGAAACATGCGGTATAGATTTTCCTGTTCGATGAATTCTACTTTGTCGAGGACGCCAAGTTTACCTAATGTGTCCCGCAATGGACCGGGTTGGCTTTCTGTGCCAAGACCGCTTAATTGGTGCAGGGCGACTTCAAATTCAAACCGGCCCCGGATGAAACTGGTAGCACATCCGCCGGGGACGTTGTGCCGTTCCAATAGCAGCACTTTGCACCCTTTCCTGGCGAGGGCCAGTGCAGAGGTTAGCCCTCCATTGCCTGCCCCGATGACAACAACATCATAATCATTCACTCTATCTCTCCTTCATTTGAATCACTTACATTTTCAATTCGGTTGTTATACCTATGCAACCTGAATGCATTTGTTAATGCTCTTAACCTGTCCTTCAGCTTCGCCCATCATCCTTGCCAGAAGTTCGGCGCATGTGGGAATGTCATGGATGAGACCGATCGACTGTCCAACCATCATGGGCGCGCTGTTAATGTCGCCGGTGGCCCATGCCGTTTTGGTTCTCTCTCCGGCCATCAATGGAATAATTTCCGCCAAACCGCCATTTCTGCGTTCAACCTCCAGAATCTTTTCTACCAGTTCGTTCTTCAGCGCCCTGCCCTGCAAATTAATCGACTTACAAATCAGGGTCGTGTGATGTTCTTGTCGTACCACAAGTTCCTTTTTGATGTTCTCATGGATTTCACACTCCGCTGTAGCCATAAACCGCGATGCCATCATGACCCCTTGGGAACCTAACATAAGAGCAGCGGCCATGGTTCTACCGTTAGCGATACCGCCTGTCGTCACAACGGGAATCGACAATGAATCAACCATTCTTGCCGTCAAAACCATTGTTGTCACATCATCATTGAGGGGGTGTCCTCCTTCTTCAATACCGGCGGCATACACACCGTCATAGCCAACGTGCTGCGCGTGAAGAGCATGGCGTAAGGACCCCAGTTTATGAAACATTTTCAATCCAGCCTTCTTCAGCATATCTATATATTCCGGGCCGACAGCCTTATCAATCGGGGCACCTGATACTTCAATCCCGGCAATGCGCTCTTCAGCACAGACACGAAGATACATTTTATAGTGTTCCTGAGTGATACGGATGGATGGCAGAATGGTCACATTGACCATAAAAGGTTTATCTGTAAGCTTTCTGGTATCGTGAATGGCCTCGCGGAATTCCTCTTCCGTGTTGTAATTTCCTGCCGTTAGATTTCCCATACCTCCTGCATTGGATATGGCCGCGCATAATTTCGGCGTGCAGATCCACATCATGGCGCCACAAATAATCGGATATCGGATTCCGAACATTTCAGTGATTGCTGTTTTAATCATTTATTCTCCTTAATGAATATTTTCAATCAGCCCTTTTCATGCTTTAAGCTGTTTCATCTGCTATAGTTCCTGGCTGATATTAATTTGTTTCATCTTTCACAGATTGGGTTCCAAATTTCTTTTTAATCATAATATCCAAAATCGTCCGATCGGTATCAATCATTCCTTTTGTGCTCAATTCACCTATATTTTTCATTGTTTGCTCCGATGTGTCAGCGATAATGCCGTCTGTAGCCTTGACGTCAATACCGTGAAGTGCAAGCAGGGCGGATTGAACAGCAGTGCCCGCTGCGGTGGCCAGTTTGAGGGAACAGCCCGCTTTTGCTCCGTCGCAAATAATTCCTGCCAGATCACCAATAAGGTTTTTTATGGCGCCTGATATATGATGTGTAGTGCCATTCATGAGATATGTAATACCGCCCGTAGCACCAGCGCCGGCAGCGACTGAACAACCGCAAATTGCCGACAGCCTACCAGTGTGAGCCTTGATGTAAGCGGTAATGACGTGACTCAAAGCAATCGCCCGATACAGCCGTTTAACATCGCTGTCTTTTAGAAAACGATTCACGGCACAAATGGGTAGTATCGCCGTCAGTCCGTGATTCCCGCTTCCGGCCGAGCTCATGGCCGGCAGTTTTACGCCGGACATCCTAGCGTCGGAAGCCGCCGCCGTCATGATTCTTGCCTGAAGAATCATATCTTTTTTCAGCAGCCCCTCCGCTACAAGTCTCTCCAGCGTCAATCCAATGCCAAGACCTGACCCATGCTGAAGCCCATGATCCGAAAGAGCGATATTGCATCGCATCCCTTCTTCAATAAACAGCACATCTTCCTTATCCAATCCTTCCGCGAGTTTAACCAAATCGTTGAGAGAAAGACTTGTCAGCCATCGCTCGAGCTTCTGCAGGTCATCATTGAGCTTCATCGCTTCTGTCAAAAGGGGGTGTTTTTCAACTGCACTATTGTTCAGTATTAGGGTCGTAATATTGTCGTGCGTATTTTCGATGATGGCTTCGGCTATATTCGCCTCGCTGTGGATTTTTGCATGAATAAAAATGCCTTTTGTCTGTTTGAGGAGATTGATACTGACCTTTTTCTTCGCAACAAATTCCTTCGCCCTTATCACATCGTTTTCATTCATCCGATCGAACACTTCCAGCCTCAACGACGGATCTCCGGCAAGCGCCCCAATAGCTGCGGCCATATCAATGCCATGTTGTCCACTTGTAACAGGAATGGTTACACCCATGGCGTTCTTATAAATATTCGGATCAACCCACAATTCAATGCGATCAACAACTTTCCCTTTCAATAGACTTGATGCGGCTGCCATGCAAAGCGCAACAGCAGCAGGTTCTGTGCAGCCAAGAGCAGGCTTTACCTCCATTCTTAAGATATCTTTTACCGTGTAAGTCATGATGAGACAACCTTTCCTAAATACCTGTCTTAAAAATATTTTTTAGCACCTTATTAAAGCCGTTTCTTTACTAACGGAATAACGGCAAGCATTCCAAGCAGGACACAAGCATCCAGAAGATAGAACCCTGAGCGCAGAGAACCAGTAACGTTATACAGAACACCCATTACAACGGGGACAATACCTGCAAACGCGTAGGCAAATCCGTTAAAAAATCCTGTAGCCTGTGATATCTGGTTCGGTTTGACACTGTTTTGTAACATGGTGAAGAGAGCCGGGATAATAGGACCGGACAAACCTACAGCAATAGAAAAGTATAAAACTATAGTGTAGGAGTTACTTGCATTCATGGCAAAGAAAAGGGAAATTGCCACTCCAAACGCCAGAAGGATTACGAAGGGTGTCCTGAAATTAAGTTTATCCATAAAGGGTGTGATGCCAAAGACACAAACTGCCGCCACTAGATAAGGGACCGCAGCCAATATCCCCATAGCTTGCCAGGAAAAGCCGAGGGTCTTCATAAAATATGTGGGCATCCATGTTGTAGTGCCCCACATGGCACAGTTCATCAGGCCATACGTAATCGTTAAACACCAGAAAGTGCCTTGCCGTAGAAACCGGAAATCCCCTTTCGCCACCTCTTCGATAGCCTTGCCCTCTTCTTCTCTGCCGGCCATGATTTCTTCCATTTCTTTCGTGCCTACCTTGGGATGTGTTGATGGAATATCACGCACGAAATACCAAATGCAGAAGGCCGGAATTAAACCCATGATGGCCAAGGCAAAAAAGCTCCCCTGCCAGCCTATCATAGCTACAAACCATGCTATCAGAGGAACAGCAATAACCGGTGCCAGCATAATACCCACATACCATACCCCGTTTGCCTTGGAACGTTCCCGTGGCGAAAACCAAGTTTGGATTGTTTTAGATACTGATGGCCCTACAACGGCCTCACCCACACCCAAGAGTGCCCTGCAAGCCAGCATAACTGCAAATATGCTCACTGCCCCCATGACGCCCATGAGAACACCCCAAACAATAATGGAGACAAACAGAGTCATTCGTGCGCCAAAACGATGAACGACAGGTCCAGCAAAAAAGCATGTCGCGCCGTAAAACAACAAGAAAGCACTCATCAACATCCCTTGCGCTGATTTATCACCCGTAATGCCGAGATCATTAGTAAAATTGAGATTGGCAATGAGAACCATGATATTTGCCCGATCAAAAAATGCCACAATGTATGTTAAAAAAACAGCGAGTAGTATCCCGGCTCTCAGCATACCTGTTTTACTTTTTACAATGGGCTGCTCTGTAGATGTGTTCATTTTTACCTCCTAATTATGTTTAATCCTCTTCTGTTGTTATATTTGATTAAAATCAGTTCTATCCACAATACCGGTAATGAGCGTTGAAGCATCTTCGCCAAAATGCTTTGCAAACCGGAGAAGTCCCCGCTGCAGCGCTTCGTCCCCCTTTGCTCCACAATATTCAGAAATAGTGTAAGAAAGGGCATGGTAAAGATCCGCTGTGTGATACTCCCATGATTTATGAGCTATTTTTTTTATTTCTTGAGATTTTTCAATAAACTCCGTCATGATTGAATTGCTAAGTGGCCAGTCGTGATACACAAATCTGCACATATTATTTTTACATGAAAAACGATCATGGGCATCAAATCTAACTCCTCCGTTAAATCCACTGATTAACGATGTGTCGATATACTTACAATAATATTTACCACACTCCAGAAGGCCGTTGGCCGCCCATAGATTGTGCCAGAAACATTCCGTCATATGGATCTCAAGACACGGCTCCTGTTGCACAATCGCATAGACATTACCAATATCTAATAAGTCAAATTCGCCAAATAAAAGATAACCCAGGAGATCGTTGTTGTATCCATTCTGTTTTGCCTGCTCAGCCATACGTGTCCCGCGTCTGGCGCCATACAAACGGACGGCTTCTTCGACTGCTTTTTTACCTTCAGCCCCGCACAAAGAAATAGTCTCATCTACAACATATCCAAAGATGAGCGGATGTTGATCCTGAACTTTCATTTATTGCTCCTTTCTTTCGTCATCATTCCTTCTGTCCTTTTTTGACGACCAGATCTTTTAAGATTCTTTTGACACTGATCGGCTCCAACGTCACATCCCCGTCAACAATCGTTTGACAGAAAAGACCAGCTTTACCGTTAATTCTTCCTGTACATTTTGCACATATACCTAAGTCACAACCTGCATGATCATAATAAGCTACTGTACTGTCCAAATGCTGGTAAATATAGTCCAGGACATTCATTGCGCTCATCCCTTCTTCATAAGGTACTTTATACTCTCTGTATACAGGCTCTTTATCCACAGCTGGATTGAAACAGAGGATCTTTGCTTTTATACAATCAGACATTTTAACCTCCTTTTTTTATGAAATGATTATTTTGGCATTGTTAATGTTTGCCTCCCGTATCCGAGTGAGACTCCATCATTTTTTTCATCATATCGAAATATGGAAGCACACCAGAAGGAAGTGACATGGATGTTGCTGTAACGGGACGATGTTCTACTGCAAGATCACTGTTATTGAATTTGACAATACTCTCCTGGAGCCACTTATCATTGTCGGTAAAAGGATAGTCTTCCCGGAAATGGACACCGCGGCTTTCTTTTCTGCAAAGCGCACTCTTCAATGATGCCTCCAGGAGGTGAACCATATTATGAATTTCGATCGCATCAAGCCATTCCTTGTTGTATGTCCGTTCTTTTGAATCCGTCGCCAGATAGGGCAGATTCTCCTTCTTCACTCTTAACAGGTAATCCAGGAATTGCTGGAGTTCAAATGCATTGCGGATGGGTCCCAGGTGTGCATGAGCTTTTTCTTGAATTTCTCTTCTTAACACTGATGGCTTTGTCCCGTCCTTCCGTCGTATGGGATCAAGGTATCTCTCTTCCAATTCATTAATCATTTTTTGATCAATATCCGTTGCGCTGGATGCCGAAGCAAACAATGCTGCATTTTCTCCTGCGTCAAGTCCATGAACCAGCATTTCTGTTATCGCGGAAAAGACTCTGTTGGCGCCAAAGACGCCTAAGGCACACTCCCCGGCAGCATAGACCCCTTCAATTGTAGTTTCAAAACGATCATTAATCACAATACCACCTTCAAAATACTCAACGGCATGGCCTACCTCGATTGGTTCATTGGCTTCAAGCATGTTCCCCCATTTTTCCAGATTCATGGCTTTGTATTTCCAATCGGGAAAGACAAACGCCGCAACCATCTTCATAAAGTCCCAGGATGCGTCTCCTCGACGGTAGTGTACGCCTCCATTTTTATAAGCTTTGCCCTGACGATTTTGCAATGCGCTGATATGAGAGATCAGGCTTTTGTTCCACTCCGTCGATGTACCTACCTTGACAATATAGGGATCATAATCTGCAAGAATATCTTCCTCTTTGTTGTTGGTCAGTTGCCCGCCGCAAATCATACTCAATATGTATGGTGCTAGACTACCCCGCCATATTTGCGGCGAATACATAACGTTACAGCAGAAGGTTATAAACTCCATATTCCCGATATCGGCACCGGCTCTGTGTGCCATTGCAATTCCCTCGCCGGAAAGATCTCGCATCCCTGTGTTTGGCCAAAACGCCTTGTGCCATCCACCCGTTGCCATCACCACTGATTTAGTCTTAATAACGACAAACTCCCCCTGTCGAACATCTAAGCCCAGGGCACCGGTCACTTTTCCATCTTGAACAAGCAAATCCAGAAGCATGATGTCCTCGATACACTCAACACCCACAGCCAGTGCTTTTCGTAGAAGCACATCCATGATGCCAGTCCCGGAAGTAAATATCATCCGTTCATCGGATAGCTTCACATCGATGCCCCAATCCAGCAAATCCTTCAAAAGACGTGGTGCACGTTGCACATATTGCTCAACCAGTGTCTGATTATTCAGGTAGTACCCTTGCGTAACAATGTCGTTAAATACTTTCTCCATGGTATCTTTTGGATCGCCATCTCGACCCAGCTTGTTCATGCTCGTCCCATCAAGAGTAAAATCTGCACCCGCCATGGGACTTGCTCC
>JFJP01037794.1_pt1 | contig 22652 bp, 24 predicted proteins | sample 431651 | NCBI WGS metagenome assembly JFJP01 (sample SAMN02602958, study PRJNA72255) | Microbial mat metagenome, whole genome shotgun sequencing project. | biome: fresh water; feature: sink hole; material: water; isolation source: purple microbial (photo- and chemosynthetic) mats found in...
AAAGTGAGTTTCCCTGGAGTCCCTCACATTCCTCAGGGGCTTGAGAAAGATGAATATGACAAAGATGCACTCCTATTAGATATGAATGGATCAATGAGCGGAATTGTAGATTTATCAGCAGCGACCTATTGTTCAAATATAATGAACAATAATATGTCTGAAACGAACGAGGAAGAGACTCTAAAGAGAATCTTTGATTCGGCCGTCGCTATCAACATGGATTATCAAGTTCCGGTTCAAGCGGGTATCAGACTTTATATGAGATATGATCTATCAACAAAAGACTTTGTCACTTCCATGCAAAGCCGAATCATAAACACGGTCTACACGAGAGATGAATTCTTTGGACAACTTATCGCTGGAGACGTTCTTAACGGTCTAGAAATTCAAATCGATGACAAAGGGCTTGAATTTGATCTCTCTCAAATTCTTTTGGGTCGAGGTGAAGAAGACGCGGAAAAAGAGGCCGGCTCCCTTCACCTTCTAATTGGAAAGTTTATATCTGAGTATATGGACACAGTTGATTCAAAGCTAACCAAGCTTAATCTGCTTGAAAAGATCCCTGAACAAAAGGCAAAAGAGATTGCAGCAAGTACATCAAGCGAGATCGGAGGATATCAAACGACTTGTAAAAGTAAATCATCATGGTTTGGACTGAAAAAAAGCAACAGCTGCAACACAACTCCTATTTATGTGAAGGTTAACCATGCAGGAATTTCAAACTTTATCAAAAACATAACTGACACATCGACACTTCAGAATGAAGTTATTTTTGAATCAAATCAGACAACTACTGTTAAACATAACTCCACTTTTAGTGTGAAATAAGGAATATAACTTATGAAAAATTTTAAAAAAATCTCCCATTATCTACTCGCCTCTGCTTTATCTTCTTCTGTCTATGCAGCTGAAACAAACTGGGGAGACTTAATTAAGAATATTAACTCAATTCAAGTAGAAACAGTAAGGGCAACAAATAGCGACATCAACATTGATGTTGCTATCCTGCCAAGCGGAAAGGTTAGACTTATTAGGCTTAATCAGGCCTATGTCCCGGAGCAAGCTGTCCTCATGATTGACACTAAGGAATCTGATCTAAAAAAGACTTGTCAAGAGTCATTACTTTATAGAAATCCATTCAAAGCGTCTCTATTAATAAATAAGGGTGGACCGGCCCTAGGTTTTAACTTTCAGCTTTCAAATGGTGAACAATTGAATTCAGAAATGTTTGAAAATCCTTACCGGGTAATAAATAACTTCGTACAAATCTTACCTGGCAGTAAATTTTCATGGACCCATCTTGGGCGCTATGAAAAAGGTCCAGAAGCAGAGCTCGTGAGCTTAATTCAGAATGCAATAAAATCAGAGACAGCATCGATTGATCTATCAGACCACAATGGAATCGCATGCGACCTTGCCTCAGGTCATGTAAAATTAAGCTTCGCGAGTTCTGTGATTCACGAAAAAGGATTACCTAAAAAATCTGCATGGATAAATCAATATCAATTTGCAGAATTTTATCGTGCCTTTTGGGAAGATCGAAATAAATTTAAATCATCTCTCTCTGGAAGTGACCTTAGAACAAATGAATTAATTCTCTTAGGATGGAACCTTTCCGAAGTTAAATTTGATAAAACTGCTCTTTATGAATCGGCAAATCGCCTGACCTCACTTTTCTCTGCCTTAAAACAAGATCAGAGCGGTGTGAAAGATTCTGAGAGGCCAAATATTGATATCGCAAAACTCCAGGAGAACTGGAAGAGAACATTTGAGTATACTGTTCCTGCTCTAAAGGAATTGAATACCGAAACAGATGTCGAAACCTTTAATGGAACTCCTGTCATCATTTTTAGAGGTGATCAATGAAGACGAATCTGGCGCGAGCGATTTTAGTATTGGCCATGGCGCTCATTCTGCAATCATGCGGCGGATCTCAAGGTGGATCTTCAAATAAGGCCACAGGTAGTGAATCAAATCCGTCCCAGGATTTATATACGGCCGAGGAAATACAATTGGCCAATAAGATCGAGGGGTGTTTGAAAGCATATGAGGCAAACCTAGAGGATATGAAAAAACAAGACTACGAATATGCTCATCCAGTGGCAATCGGAATGACTGGACATGAATGTTTACAAATTAAAGATCCAATTAAGCTTAAAAATATTGGATTGGAATATAAACTCCATGGTGAAGGATTCGGTAAAGATTGGAATTTAATCGCTAGAGAATCTTTAACAAAGGGATCAAAATGAAATCAATAATTATATTAGGAATCATGTTTGCCGCATCTCAAACAATTGCAGGCCCAATTTACACATCAAGTTGTGAAGTCGCTAAGGATATCCAAAACCCAGAAGGAAGCTCTGGTTTCTTTATGAGTGAGGATTGTAAAACAGCGTATATCCTCCCTCCTAGCAGAGGAACTACAACAATTGTAGGGCATACTGCAGGTGACCTTCAAAGGTGCAAGGAAATTGACTCTTTCAATAAGAACCTTAAGCTGATCAATAGCGATATCAATAAAGCTCTTAAATCATCTGAAAATATGGATAAAATTAAAAAACTTTATGATCTAAGGGCGCTCACGATCGATCGCTATTCAGATTTGTCTAACACGCAAGGTGCATCAATTGAGATGAATTTCTCAATCGGTATCGGCGAAAATCTTATTGCCTACCAAGAGCGCAATAATAATATTGCCGTCAAATTTTCTCCTGTCGCCTTAAAGAATGTGAAACTCGCTTGGAATGAAATTGAAAAGATTGACCCAGAAATGAAAGTTGCCTTCAATAAGTCAGTTTCAATACCAGCAGGAGATCTTATCGGTGCAGGATCTTTCAATGGTCGATTGGACTTAAGCCTTTTTGGGGCCTGTCCTCTGAAGGATCCTTTCAGTAATGACTTCCCAAAAAGATTAAAAGTAAAGAACCTAGCAGGTCTAATCACTCCAAACGTAGTTTATGAGTATGACCTCGCTGCCACGTACACATATACCGCTTCTTATAACTTATCTGCTCTCGCAAGTAAGATTAAGAAAAATTCTTCATCAGGTGGTCTTTTTAAGACTTCTACAACTTCTAAGATCATCGAAAAGAATGAATCAGATAGCTACTTTAAATTTCATATGGAATGTGATGACTCACGAATTTGCGAACAAGCAAAAACTGAAACAGCTCTCACAATTAAACTAAGACTTGTTAAGGAAGTTTTCGATAATATTGCCCTTACCACTATGGGGTACAGTCCAAGTCTTGGTGGACCTTCTCCAACAGGCCCATCTGGCGCGCAGACGGCCGCAGATGGTTTAAGAAAGTGTCCGCATGCTTACTGTCAGGCCGGTGCCATTATTCTCGATGTTGCTCAATCAATTTTTGGTGGCACTTCAGCTACTGAGCAGTTTATTAAGACAAATGATCACTGGGGAGGTGAAGAAGTAACGGAAAAGAGACCAGTCAGCTTTACAGGGGTAATGGGATTTAACGGATAATTATATGAAAAAACTATTAATATTCATTCTTCTATTAATATCGGCCAAAACTGTTTTGGCAAATGACTTCTGGACAACAACTTTCGAAGAGGGAGCACCGAGCTGCTCTCTCTATCGAAAAAGAATTGCCAATTTTTACAACCGACTTAAAGAACTTCAACTCGCTTCAAAGGTTGTGAATTCAAACCTCACTCCTCATGAGATCGCCCGACTCATGGATATTAGCACCCGAATTGGAATTCCACTCTCATCGAATGAAATGGCAACCTGGGGCGTTGAAATTCCAGTTGGCGAGATGAATGCAAAGCTAAAGGATTCGTTGGTTAAAATAGATGTAACTTCAGAACTTTTCAACTGGGAGTCTGATAAATTTATTTTCCCAGCTGATATCATGAACGTCACAACGGACCTCATAAAGAAAACAATGAAAATAGAACTCATAATGCCCTTTCCTTACGCTTGTCTTCAGACCATTGCTCTGGATATTGTTTTCAGTTGGAAAGATGGGACTCGAAGCGAACTTCATTTCGTCCTAGATAAAACAAAATGGGAGAGAGAACGTCCATGAGCGATCATACCACACATATATTAAAAATTATGCCTTAAGCTTTCTCTTAAATGGACTTAAGGTGTGAACCCCACTCATCAACCTCAAGTTGGTTTTAGCCTTTCCAAAATTGTTTTATAATCAAAAACAATTAGCACTCATATTCCACCACTATCATTTTGTAACTCTCTGATTTTCTGGCCAAGTGCATACGAATCAAAACAACTCAAGTTTGGCACCTATTGTGAAAAGAGGAAACCAAGACATCAGCACCACAAAGGAAATTTTATGAACTACGTACTTGTTTTGGCATCTCTATTAATCTTGGTCTCTTGTGAATCAAGTTCTTCTTCAAAAAGTAAGAAGTGTACTTATAACGATGAGCCGGTCGGTTGTTCGACAATGAATTCATCTGAATCTGCTGGTTCATTGACTCTTAATTCAAAGGTTAAGTCTGAAATTTCAATAGATAAAAGCCAATTTGAAACACTAGAGAACACAGAAGATGTTGCGAGCGAAACAAGAAATGGTTACGTCTATGATTGTAGAACTACAACAAGCGCCGGAAAAATATTTGAATATAAAGTAAATGGTAACAATCTTCAGTTAAAACTAGGTAATGATTTAGAAAAATTCACTCGCTCAGCTGGTGAAGCAAATAGCATCGTAGGTTCTTGGAAGAAAGTAGATAAAGACGAAACAGGCTCAACAACGATAACAATTACTATCACAAATATAAGCATGGAAATAAGCGTTCAATGTTTTTACAAATAAACTGAGTCACAGAATCAATTGAGTCCATAAAAGGAAATTACTTCTACTCTCAATTTTTAGTAGCTATCAAAACTGGAATAAGACGAGGAGAATTGCCAAGACTTAGTTGGGACAAGGTTTACTTTGAAACAGGTCTCATGGAAATATGCAGGCTTCTTGACAGAAGTGGCATAGGTAACCGTACAAAGACGGTTAAGGGCCGACGTTTCATTCCGCTGAATGCGGTCGTAGAACATCATCTCATGGAGCTTAAAAAGTCTTCTCAGGACAAACAAGTATCTTTGGATGAGGATAACGACCCATTCAACGTGGATCATCTGTACCGGGACCTCAGGGTTTATTTGAAAGGGGCAGATATCGATAAGACTTTTCGCTTTCATAATCTACTCCACACCAGTTTAGAGATGCCTCAGAGATAAGCACCTATTCAGCGTCAAGCTCGGTCGATGCTTCGTAAGTCATGAATGTTTAAGGGAATTTTGTAATGGTGCCCAGGACTGGACTTGAACCAGCACGCCCTTTCGAGCGCTACCACCTCAAGGTAGTGCGTCTGCCATTTCGCCACCTGGGCACTTGAGATGAAAATGAGTCATTAAGTTAAGGGAATTGCTGTGAGTTTGTCCAGATGATTTTAGCGTGGAAGCAAATCATCCAGGTCAGAAAGATAAAACTTCAGGCGGCCCATACTCTCGTTCAGGTTTGCCAGCTGTTTTTCTAGTGTAAAGAGTGATTGGTCAGGAAATTGATTCTCTGTAACCAGGAGTCTATTTGCCTTTAGAACGGGCGCCTCGTCTTCTTCCCAGGCGTCAAGTTCGGCTTCTCTAAGAAGTTCCTGAAGTGGATCCGGCAGCTCAATCTGTGTCGAAGAGAATAGCGACACCACATTTGCGTTTTCATTCATTCCAGCATTTCCAACAACGTTCATAATCACCCTTATAGTAGAACTGCAGCGACACACTCGCATCGCGTTACTTAAGCTATTAAAATTCATTTCAATATCCCGTAGGAATAATTCAGGTAGTGCATGTAAAGCTTATAAACCTGTCATAAATTGGTCAGCTACCCTTAAGACAAGTGGTTATTTCTACCCGGTGGAAACTGGGACCTTGTTTGCGTAAAATAAAGTGATGAGTAAGCCAAATTGCACTCAATGTAAGCACTTCTATGTCACTTGGGATCCAAAGATTCCAAATGGTTGTAGACAATTCGGGATCCAATGCAAGGACCTTCCTTCAAGAGTTGTGGCCCAGGCCGGGGGTGGTGAATGTAACGGATTTGAGGCCAAAAAGCGGCCTGATCAAAAAATCGACAAGCTAGATTTGAACCGTAAAGATCTCTGGTAAAGGCTTTCCGAGCTCAAAGTAATTGGGCGCGACCTCTGAAATTATCCCACCGCCTAAACAAATATTCCCTTGATAGAAAACAACCGACTGCCTAGGTGTCATCGCCCGTTGAGGCCGATCAAAAACGACCTTCACGCGACTCTCCTCTACTGTCACCGTACAAGGCTCTTCCGGCTGGCGGTAGCGAACCTTGGACATGCATTTAAACGTTCCAGAAGGAGGCGTAGTGAGCCAGTTAAGCTCAATGGCCGTAAGTCCATCAGCATAGAGTGCTGGGTGATCATCACCCTGAGCGAGAACCACTTCATTGGCCTGATTGTTTTTTGCCACCACAAACCAAGCTTCTCCCGGGCCACCAATGCCCATGCCTTTGCGCTGACCCAATGTATAGAAACACACACCATCATGGCGACCAAGAATTTTTCCATTAACGTCAACAAAGTTTCCCTTCTGACCTTCGATGTACTGGGATAAAAAGTTTTTAAAATTTCTCTCCCCAATAAAACAAATCCCAGTGGAATCTTTTTTCGCTTTCGTGGCGAGATCAAATCTCACCGCCAGCTCCCTCACCTTCGGCTTAGGCAGGTGACCAATGGGAAAAAGTACGTGTTCAAAAACATCCTTTTGAACAGCGTAGAGAAAATAAGTCTGATCTTTATTCTGGTCAACTGCCTTTGCAAGACGATGATTGTCCAGCTGGCAGTAGTGCCCAGTGGCCAAATAGTCCGCTCCTAAAAGACGGGCGCGCTGATAAAAAACTTTGAATTTAATTTCACGATTACAAAGGATATCAGGATTAGGCGTATAGCCCTGACGGTAATCATTCAAAAATTCCTGAAAGACTCCATCCCAATACTCTTTAACAAAATTGACTGAGTAATAAGGAATATCTAGTTTCTCGCAAACCTTAATCACGTCTTGATAATCGTGATCGGCCGGGCAAGAGCCATCGGGATTTGTTTCATCCCAGTTCTTCATGAAGAGCCCAACGACTTTATAACCCTGAAGTTTAGTAACCAGGGCCACTACGGATGAATCCACACCACCAGACATCCCTACAATAACTGTCTTGGCGGCATTTTGATTATACTGATCCTGACTCAAAGTCAGTCCGTACTCAGCTAATAATTCTGGTTGATAAGAGAGATTCATGGGCCCTTTATAACGCTTTTGGGGCCCTTTTCCAAGAAGAGGAGAGATTTTACTTAGTAATATCCAGCAGAGTCCCTAGAACCGCCCCACCAATATACTGATAACAAGCATATAAAGTCTGGTGGTTAAGTGTTTCGGGGGTATCTTGAGGAGTCTGGTAGAATTTGGGATTAAAATCATCTTCCCAGTTCTGGGTAAAAGTCCCTCCGGTAAAGCCATGCTCCCAGAGTCTGAAATTATCAGAGTTATCAAAACCCGTCGCCTTAGGGCCAAAGCTTGCTGAGCTAGTGATTTTTGAACCGTGCTGACTTAAGCGCTGTATAAATTTTTCGTCTTCTGGTCTGTAGTATACATTCATATTCCCAGTTTGTTTGGTCTTATCAAAAAAACTTGTGTCTTGCCCAAGCATCTCTAAGTTTAAAAAACCTATAACATTTTTTTGTGAGGCTTTTAATTCTTGAGAGTATCTATGGGCCCCTAAAAAACCAATCCCTTGCCAGTCTAAAAACACCACCTGCACAGTATAATTTAAATCAATCTGGGCCATGGCCTTAACCAGTGCTAGAGCAATCGAGACGCCAGTGGCATTATAATTGGCCCCAGGCATAGGGCTTTTTTCAGTAATCAGTAGAGTATTGGGATCATGAGAGATAGTATCGTAATGAGCAGTAATGACTAACACCTTACCGGAATCTAAACCGGATTTTTCCCAAACAATATTTGTCCCTTGAACTGATTTAAATCTTTCTGCAGTGGACTTCATGTAGGTCGTAAACTTAAGCCACTTCTGGTAATCGGGATGAAGTCTTGAAACTTTTCCTTCTACTTTTTGATCAAAATCATTTTGGTAGAAACGTTTGGCCTCTTCAACGTCAGGAGAAAAGGTATCAACGATGAGTTTCCCAGATCCTTTTGGATCATGGGCCTTAATTGAAGCGAGGATAAAATCCCTCGCCTTATCATGCCCTGGAAGACTAACCATTCTTGAAGGTGCGCCCGCTTTGACAAATTCATTAAGGACTCTAATCAAATCAGATTGAGACGTTTTGAGGAGATCACTTTTTATTTGTGAATAAGTCGAAGGTGCCCTGCCGTAAGCAGAGAATACAAAACTAAAAATCGCGAGTGTAATCAGCTTTAACACGTTCTTTTCCTTGTTCCATTACAGGTTTTTCTTCAGGGATATATCTCACCTTCCCGGTGAGATAAACTTTGGAGTTTTTGCCTTTCTTCTTGAGAATGGTCACGATGTCGCCTTCAAGAACTCTTTGCGGAGTCTCAAGCTCAATAACTGCACTTGATAAGTTTTTGGGATAAATCCAGCACTCAGAAAATTCATTCTCATTTATTTTTAAAACGCCCTTCAGCGGCTCGGCCCAGGAAGTCTCATCGGATATCTTACATTGAATGAGAAAGAGGGACTTGCGGATAAAATGATCGGCTTTTGCGACCTCAAGTTTTTTATCTGTCACAGTGTATTTACTCACGTATAAAAGATCGTTTGATTTTTGGTTAGGTACAGGAAAAACTTCGCCGTATTTATAATGCTGAATTCCAAGGTGTTCCCCATTGGTTGTTTTATCAAGGCCAACAAGTTCACCTGCTTTTTGATACCTCTTAGGTATATTAGATTCCAGATACCCCTTCTCTTCATAAGGAATATTAAAACAATCATGCATGTTAATTTTTTTAGTTTCCGCTGAAAGGCCAAAATTTTCTGCAAGTTTGTTGATCTCTTTTTGTTGAAGATCAGAAAGAGGCAACATTAACTTGTCCAGAATTTCATGTGGCACTCTCGATAGAAGGCCAGACTGATCATAAACTTCGTCGTTAGATGTGTGCAGGTAAACGCTGTGGTGAGATTCCTGCCGAAACAACTTGGCCAAGTGCCCCGTCGCCAGTCCTTGCGCATCCAACTCTTTCATCTTTGCAAAAAGTAATTTCATTCTTAGTTCGTGGCAGTTCCAGCACTGGTTTCCCTTAGTGCCGGCAAGTCGACTATTAAGCCAATCACTAACTACTTCTTCTTTAAATTCATCAGATGCCTTGACCACGAAATGGGGAATACCAAGCTGGTTGCAAAAAGCTTTGATTGAATCCAAGTGGGTTTGATTAAAGTGGCAAGAGAGCACTCCCGTCGTGTCTTCTTTGAAATGATCCCATCCCAGAGAGACCGTTACACCGATCAAATCATACTTTTGAATTTTTAGGAGATAAGCCGCAACAAATGAATTGATGCCACCGGAAAGGGCCACCACAATACGCTGTTTCCGAGTTTCTTTGTCGGGCAAGTACGTTTCATCCAACTTTTTCTTCATGTCCATAGGTATATTATAGGCGATTTTACCTGGAGTGGGGAAATTCTTAAGGTTCAGTTCCTACCATTCCGATGAGTCCAGAGATGACTATTAATACCCAAAATGGCTTTTATCTCTTTCATAAAACTCACGGCACTGACAATGCTTTGAAAGAGATGCTGCAGTTCCTGAGAAGTGATTCTCCTGGAAAAAGTCTGCAATTCTCCTATGTCGAGGCGCAGACTTCGCTCTTGCCCCACCTCACTTTATGGGAAAATCTCCACGTGGTTTTTGGCGGCCAGAACTGGAAAGAGCTGATCACCCATCTTGAAGTTGATTGGCACCCTCTGGTAATGCTTATTAAAAATCCGGACACCCTAGCCGCTGAAGCGACTTCATGGGATCGCCTGACCATTAGTTTGATCAAAGCAACACTGATTAAATCACAGCATCTTCTGATCGATATCGACGAAAGCCATTATTCTCAGCTGAATCTGATGAACTTCAAAAAAATTCTCATGACCATTTCCCAGCAAAAAAACATCTACATCGCGACTGCCAACACCTCAATGTGGTTGGAGTCTTCTCACAGCCTGATTAAGCGTGATGGTTACAAATTTTGTGTGGAACCCCTGCTACAGAACAAAATCAAACGTCAGCGTATCGCCTAACAGAACAGTTTATTTTGATCGCGGTAGTCGTGAACTTGTTCATGGGCTTGACCCTTATTTGCAAAGCCCAATCTCCCAAAGCAATTTCAACCGATGAAGTCTGAGCGAAGGGAAGAATCCTTGTATCCATTAACCACTGCTGAACTTCTGGGTAAGAATGTATGGCAACGGATCCCGTGCCATGGGCCTTGAAGTCATGAAAACAAACCAACTGCAAAATCTCCGGAGTACTAAAACCCATGAGAGCAGGCAAAGAAGCAGAGAATCTAACCGGATCATCTTGATTGGCGACAGACAAAATCCGATGCATCTCCAGAGCAATCCTAGCATAAAAGGATTTAAGAATACCGCGCTCGGGAGCTGAAAGCTCTCCTGGCAACTCCGATTTTCCAGCCCTAACCCAGTGAGAATAGTCTCCAGGAAACTCCATGTCGTTCAGTGCATGCAGCTCGTAAGACATACGTGAGAATTCCTGATCAACCAGACGATTGAAGTCCTGTTGAGTCGAAGGGGTAATGAAACTAAAATAGTTATCAAAAAAACTTTTGATGCCACCACTCTTGGTATTAACAAAAGAGTTTTTTTTATTCAATTTCAAGCTCAGGGGAATAGTGCCTTTGCTCGATTCAAGCATCAGGTCTGCTTCGTGGTCAGTTCCCATCTTTCCCCTCAAACGTGGTGAAGTTGGAATCTCACCCAGAAACTTCACCAGTTCATTGGCCGACAGTTCACTGACTTGTGATAAAAATGGGAGCATCTCTGGATAGAATTGCCTGACCATGCGGTCCTGCTGGGAGAGAACATTCAGATAGTTTTTGTCCAGGGATTCAAGAAAAGTTAATTCATTTCCCGCCAGCTGCGCCAGACGGCGTGCCATTAGGTACTCAAAGAGTGAACCTTTGACTTCATTGAAGAGTGCTTCTTTTTTAGTTTGATCCTGGGACATACTACTATTGTGCCCAGTAAGCTTCCTCAAGTCCATCTTCTCGCTCAGGCAGGCCTCGCAGCAGACGAGGAGAGTTCTGGCTCAAAACCTCAAATGAAACGCGATTGGCATACTTACTGATCTGAGAAATAGATGAATAAGTTAAAAACTGAGCAACGTGCTTAGGAGACTTAGGAACTTTCTGACGGTGATAAAGGTTGGCGGCAAGATCATGAAGAACTGCTGCCAGTGCTGCATCCCCTGCTCCGTTGGTATTTTTAATGGACATAGGTCCACCGCGGAAAGGATTGATGTGAGTGTAAACCTTAACTGGCTCCTTACATTCACTTCTCATCATAGAGCGAGAGTATTCAAACTTATTATACTCGATCAGTGATTTAGTATGAAGAGGCTCTTTAGTCGGCCTGGCCACATCTGAATCCACCAGCGCTCCGATATAAAGTCCTCTGGCACCAACAGTTAAAAGGACCATGTCACAGATATCCAGGACTTTTTCAGCCGCCAAAAGTGGATCTTCGATTCCTGTTAAGGAAAGTGCTTCAGATTCATTCATCGCGACGACAGAAACATATTTTGCGATCAGGTCAAGCAGCATATCGCGTTTTTCCTGCACAAGCCCACTGGTTCCCAGTGAAAGAACCACTGGAACTTTAGCTGCTTTAGCAATTTCAACCGCTCTTAAAGTCGAGCGAGCAATCGGTGAAGTAGGATCACGTAAAGTGTAAGCGGAAACTAAAAGAGCAGCGGATTTCTCGATGATTTCAACTGGTATAAACTCAGGTGATAAATCATTCATGCACCCCTTGGAAATAGCAAAGGTTCTATCCCCATCAGGACTAACAAAACACAAAGCACGGCCCATGGGACGTGGACAGGGCTGAAGGTAAGTTAAGTTAACTTTAGAGCTGGTATTACAAATATATTTAAAAGCGTAATCACCCACTTCAATATTCTTATTGATTGTTCCGAGTGCAACGGAAGGAGTGTCAGTGAGAATAGAAAAATTATGCAGCGTATTTCCTACTGCTCCACCTGGAAATTCTCCGGTAACATTACCAAGTTTTTTTTGTTCCCAGTAAATCGATTCTGCTAATTCATCATCAATGACAAATGATTCACCCTTCTTGAATTTATACTCCTGGAGGAATTCATCCGAAATAGGAATTTCAATATCCACAAGTAGTTGATCAATTCCTACAACATAAACATTTCCCGGACGGTTAATTTCCCCGTCAAAGGAGCTACGTTGTTTATCTTCAACTGGAAAATAGTGCTTAGTGTTGCGGCGGCCAGGGAATTTCATAGAGTGACCTTGTTTTGTGAATGAAGAGTATATAGCTAAACCGGCGCAAATTTGAAAGAGACTCGTGGACTCAGAATAGGATTTTATGGTAAATTTTTCACATGTTTAGACTAGATCATCCCCAGAAAAACCCTATTTTTGACTTCTACGCTCCCCTTGGGACCCAATACAAGGGACTTTTATCGATTCCCCATTCGGGTGAGAATATTCCCAAAGAGTTTGAAAAGTTCCTCAGCGGAGACCAGAGGGCCTATAAGGAAGACGTAGACTTCAAAGTTAATGAGCTGGTGGATATCAAAAAATTACAGGAAGCTGGAATCGCTGTGCTGGTGGCCCACGTTCACCGTGTGTGTGTTGATCTAAACCGCGCAGAGAGTAACTGTGTTCTGTTTTGGAAAGAAAACACACAAGGAAAAAAACTTGTGACAACGGATCCCGATGCTGTGGAGACTCAAAACTTTATTGAGAAATACCACAGGCCTTATTATGAAATTCTCAAAGCCGCCCTTCAGGACCTAGAGAAAAGGAAAAAAGGTCTTGTTTCGATGGTTGACCTTCACAGCATGCCTAGCCGCCCGACTGAATATCACATGAAGCAGAATCCAAACCAGAAAATGCACCGTGCTGATTTTTGTGTCAGTGACCGCAAGGGAAAAACTGCTACACCAGAGTTTATTAATTTTTTTAATGATCACCTGATAAAGGCCGGGCATGAATCCAGCTTAAATGATCCCTACGTCGGGGGATTTGTGACTGAATACGTTGATCAGTTTAGAACCAACAATATCCAGATTGAAATCAACAGAAGTATCTATATGGATGAATCATCAAAAGAACTTCTGCCTCTAAAAGTTGAGACACTGAAGCCCCTTCTTACTGATGTATTGATCAAGGGCTTTAACACTTTTGACAGTTAATGAACCGTCATATCCCCTGCTTCTTTTGGGGCCTCTTTTTTAACTTTTCTTAGATTCAAATTCATCTTTTCCTCTGAAGTTAATTCCGGAGCGACAGGTGGTCGACTTGAATTGGCCTCAGCATTCTTTCTATTCTCTTTTTCTTCCAGTTCAATTCTTCGCTGAAGAATGATTTCCGGATTATCCTGTTCATCTACGTCTTGGCGAGTTGTGTAGGTTTTTCCGTAACGTTTGAAAGAATATGTGTAGAGAGTTTTAAGCTGCTTTTTTGTATTTTGCCCGCGCTCAAGATAATAAATCATTTCTTTGAGAAGCTCCAGGCTATCAGGGTTTTGTGACCAGGCGGCAAAGAGATAGAGCATCCCTTCCTGATCCACTTGCCTGGCATAATTGAGCTGTTTAAATTCTGTGTAAAGAAAGCGCCCATTCGCCTCATCTACAGGGGAAAAAGTGATGCTCTCAAGAAACTTCGATCTGAGTTTTACAGACTCCTGACGGTTTCTTTCTGTTTTCAAAATGTAGGAAAAGATCGAGCCACTCTCCATGGTCATGACTAACTCAACCTTATAATCTTTATCAGCAGAAAGAAGTTCAATCAGCGCTTGTTTACCGTCTTTAATGAGCCCGTATCGCACTGTCTCTTTGGGAAGAATTTTAGACCTCAGATGAACAATGTACAGATCGTAAATCATTTCGTTTATCGGTTTATCTTTTATATCCACCTTATAAGAGAAAATATCTCTCCAAACCTCATCGAGCTTTTTATCCAGGATTCGGTTTCTCACGTAAGGGAGTTTGAATAATTCCTGCCCCTGAGAGTGATCCTGGTAGAGGCGATTAGGAAGTGTGTAGACTCGAGAAATCTCTCTTCCACTAGGGTCTTGTAGAATAATTCCGAAGTGGGGAGTTGCATTTTTACTGGTCATCTCAATAATGGGAACCGTCTGAAACATCGGATGCCTGGTTGGCATCGGAATCAAACTATTGCGCAGAGGAAACTCCTTCCAAAGCTGTACGTAATCTTCTTGGTAAGCGGGAATTGGATCCAGCGCCTGTGACTTTAAATAGATTTCACGAAAATTTGAAAGCTCGAAATATCGATCCTTCTCTTTTCCGCTGATCCATCTCGAATATTTATAATAGGGAAAGTCCACCGCATAAAGGTAGATCCCCACCACCACCGTAGCCGCCAAAATAGATAATCCAACTAACCAACGCATCCTAAACCTTTAATAAATAAAGAATTTTCATTTGATCCTATATCGGAATTCAGAAAGAACTCATGAAATATTTCTAAGTACCGAAAAGGAGGATGAAATAGTCGGAGAATATATGAAAAAACTATTATTATCTTTGTCGCTCCTATTACTCGCCTCGTCTTGTGATAGCCCTCAAAGAAACAGACTGGCGACAACGGTAAATACGGGCAATGGCCTGGGTACACCGACAACTACGACGACCAATCCTTGGGGAACCACGGGAACCACTGGCGGTACGACCGGTACGAGCTCTGGAACCACAACGTCAACTCGTCCGCCGGGTTTTGAAAATTGCGATATTACTCCTAGCTACCTTTATGCCTCCGGAATAAATTATATCGGTATTTGCCAAAGCACTCTGGATGAAACTTCCGTTGCTATCAAGTCAACCGTTTCCGATTCATCACGTACTTGCCTAATTCCAACCTATAAAGATAATGCGGGCAACTCTACCTACCTTGGTAACCCTGAGTGCTTTCTCCCAGCAGCAGGAGAAGTTATTATGGGTCAACTCCACAAGACAAGGCCTGGTTTTACAAGCTCTGCACTCAACGGAATGATGGTGATGAAAGAGAGCGCTTTAACTGCCTACTATACGTGTATGAATGCGTTCGTAAATTTTCCTTCAAGCATGTGCCAGAATGGTCCTAGTACGAGCCCTTACTGTGCCCAGCTCTACCAGCAGTGCCCGGCCGGCGCAAACTCCAATTCTTATTGTAATCAGTTGGCCCGAAACGACATGGCGACAAAGTGTAATAACTTCAAGGCCGACAATTCCTACATTGATGTCTGCTTGAAAAAACCACACGGTCTTTGTAACTAGTTCGCCTTTAATTCAACAGGCGCCGTGGGATTTCGCTGCTAAAAACTTTTATCAGTGACTCAGTTCTTGTCACAAATGAGATAATAGGGACGAACACGTCCCTTTTTTCTTGATCTGGTATCAACGCCCCAACTACAACCTGGTGAAAAACTTCTGGTTCAGCATAAGTCCGGCAAAGAGTCCTGATTCTTTGGTTATCCTCAATGGTTTCGACAGTCCAATCAGGCAGGGACAAAGTTGCCGGTATGAAACTTTCGAAAGAAAAATATTCCTCAAACTTGAAGTCACTGGCCTCAACATTCTCGATCAACTTTGACAGGTACTCGCTTTTCTTAAGACTTAGCCACTCTAAGATCTCTTCCGGTAAATAAAATTCATCCATAACACTCCATTCGGGTGGCAAAACCTACCCTCTCAACCATCATATCACTCTGAAGGTAAGATAAAGAGGAGAAAAAGGGAGTCATATGCGCAAGATGCAGGAAGCACAAGGTTTGGACCAGTTAATCGAAGCAGGAAGCACCGGTTATCTGCCACTGTTTTATCAAGAGTGGATTATGGAATCATTCGCAGACAAAAATGAAGTCAAAAGAATGTCATTTTCAAAGGCAGCGGAAACGGTCCACAAGATCTACCGACAAATTGAAAGACACCACTCGATTGAAAAAAAGAAGACTGCTATTCAGGCGTTAAATAATGCTGAAAGAAAAGACTTCGTTCTCTCATTTATGAAAATGGTTGAGTACCGCGCCCTGGATAAATTAAAGGAACTTCATTAGTTGAAAAAAAAGTTCATTTTCCTAACTACTCTTCTCCTGTCATTTAGCGCCAGCGCTGAATATCGGGCGTATCAGTATCTGGTAAAATCGAATGATCACTATGCAGTCGCCACAAAATCAAACGCCCAGTACATTGTCTCAACACTCAATCCACAAATGTTTCAAAGCTACCACGGTGGAAGTATGGTCACTGTGGATCTTTTGCGTACTTGGATTTGTCCGGGATATACGGGAAGCCGCAAGGCCGTATGCGATCATCCTTATGACAAGGAGATCAAATTATGAGTATCAGAGAACTTGAAAAAGTAAATGCTCGTCAGATGGAAACGCTTCAGCGCAAGCAGGCGCGCGAGACGGCGCGTTTGGCCGAGGGGCATGAGAATGTAAAAGCTGAGTTAAAAAAATCCTACGCCAATGAGCTAGTTGATGTTCAGCATGAGAACATGAGACATCTCGCCAGTGAAAATGAGAAAAAAGAAAAAGTTCTGGAGCAAATGCGCACCCATTTGGATCAGACTCGTAAAATGACTGACACCCAGATCAAAGATCTTAAAGACAACTCTGCTAAAATAAAAAATGCTGAAGCAGAAAAGTTAAGCGTTAATCGGGAGCGAATCAAGTCAGAAAACGACTTATACCTGGAAGATATGGGTTACCGTTTCAACAACGAACACAAAAAGATTGTTAACGATAACCAAAATCAGCTCAAAGTAATCAAAGATGCCAAGCATGAAGAGATTTCTGAAACTGAAAAGCATCTACAAAATAAAATCGATACCCAGACTGCTACTTTCGGGGAGCGATTCCGCGCAGACGGCAATATTCAAAAGAAAATAAAAGAAGATCAGGACAAACAATTTAAAAATGAGCGTATGGCGACCAACGTTCGTCAGCAACAAGAAATGGGTAAACTTACCAATACCCACACTCAAGTTGTCGAAGTTAGGGACAAGGAATTTAGAAAGGATCTTAAAGGCCAAGATCTCATGTTTGAGCAAAAATACGCCGAGCATCTAAAAATCAAAAATGATGACATTAAAAAATTGGATGAGCTAAATACAAAAGTTCTGACAAAAATGAAAACTGATCTAAAGGAGACGCTTGAAACTTCTGTCAAACGCTCTGATGACCCCTTCTATAAATTTACCCAGCTTGATCCTATCCTTAAACAATTTGAAGACCGGGTGGAAGTCTCAGTCAAGATTCCAGACCATGCCAAAACGGACGTCCAGCTGACTATTCATGATAAAGAAGCGATTATTAATTTCAATCGCCGCTATGATGACTCCCGCAAAGATAACGGGTCTACCAACAAACTTCATAAAGTTGAGTCTTTTACTACTAGACTCATGACGAACCATCACCTGGATCCTAAAAGTGTGAAGTCACAATATGCTGATGGAGTGATGACTTATGTCATTAAACGGGCCTAAGAGCTAAGCCTAATCGCTGAGAAGACCAAAATCTGTAAAATTCAATTTAGAAATCGGATCCACTTCTTCAGTGACCTCTCTGACTTCGGCCCTAGGTGGACCTTTGGTACAAAAACGGTGCAAATCCTTCAAGGATTCAATGTCACCCTGAGCAATGACCTCAACTGAACCATCCGGCAGATTGCGCACGTGTCCAACGATAGGAAGCTTTTGAGTAAGAACGTAATCGACCACACTGTAGCGGAAGCCAACCTTTTGAACCTTACCTTTGATATTTAGAGTCATCTGTAACATCCGCATATTGTGGCAAAAAAGTTAAGAACTTCGCAAGCATATTTGTTAGAATAAGCTCTATGAGGCGCCCTAAACTTGTCCATTTTACCGGAGTTGAATCTGACCAGTACATCCATATACGGGCCTCCATGTCATATTCTTCTCAGGCCAAGTTCCATTTACTAGAAGAAATTAATCAGAACCTCAAAGAGATCGTACCCACCAAGCCTATTCAAAGTCTGGGTCTTCTCTCCTCAAATGAGTTTCGCTTAAAGGTTATTGGCCTGTCTGATACGGACGAAGAGACAACCATAAGAAGTTTTGATTCAGACAGTTTTGGCAATTTCAATTTCAAAATTCCCCAGCCCGAGAGTGGAAAAGTAGTCAAACTCAAACTTTTTGAGACTCGCTCACATCCTGGACTTGATTTGTTAATTGGAAGTTTTATTCCAACTAAAATTAAGACACCAAAAAAAATCTTTATTACGGATTTTGATAAGACACTTGTGGACACCCGATACTCAACCATGAAGGAACTCTACCTTTCACTTAGAAATCCCGTGAGTTACTTCCCACCTGTTGAAAGTTCAATTGGATTAACAAAAAATTTCATCAAAGAAGATTATCAGCCATTCATTGTTTCGGCTTCGCCCCACTTCTATGAGAATGCTATACGTGACTGGCTCTATCAGCATGAAATCTACACAGGGAATATCTTCCTCAAAGATTACCGGAATATTTTTTCATTTTTTGAAGGAGATCTTTCCACCAAAGATCTTAAGTCGCAGGGTTTTTATAAGCTCAACACCATTGTAAATATCCTTCTTATGATTGGTATCCCCGATGATCTGGTACTGGTTGGGGACGGCTTTGAATCAGACACACTCATCTACCTGACACTTGCAGCGATTCTAGTAGGCCGCTACGACCCGTGGACGATCTGGAACCTGATAAAAAAAGAAGAATCCTTTAAGCTGACAAATCAGCAGCACTTCAGGTTTTTATCCAAGTTTTATCAGCTTAAGAATATGAGTGATGCTCACCCAAAAATGAAACTTCAAATTTATATTCGCTGCAAACCACATATGCTAGAGCAGCTTGAGTCCAGAACTTTTAATATGGATTTTGCAAATAACTTGAAACATCTTGTGAATTATTACGTCGGCTAAGAATAGGTAAAGATGAAAACAATATTTGTCCCCCTGATTGGTGATCCCAAAGAAAATCTCTACCAACTTGGTTTGAAAGAGAGAGAAAGTTACCTGCGTCTGGAAGAGAGAGTCAATTCTCTACTATCGGCCAATAACTTTCTACGCTACGGACAGGATATAATTTCTCGCGCCCGTGCACTTTTGAAAAAGAAAGAAGATTCATTTTTTGATCAATGTATTGAAGCCTATGCGGAGGGGCTGGGAATAGAGCCTGCAGTTTACATGAGTTTTCTTTCTATGTTTGAACTGGCCGCTCACTATGGGCAAGTTTACCCCGAACTTAAGGGACTGCTGCCTGGTTGCACGACTCTTTTTGAAAAAACACCTGAGGGATTCGTTCACAACCGGTTGGTTGATTTTCCGCTCATTGGCAGCTTTAATGAAAATCCACGCCTCTACTATTGGAAGATAGAAGGGAAACCAGCGATTTTAAATTATTCCTGCGAAGGATTGGCACCACTTTTTTTCCAAACGATTCACGATAGCGGATTCAGTATGTCCCTTCATCATAAGCCAGGGCTAAGTTATCACAGAGAAGGCCAGAGTATTTTCAAGATCGCCTTCGAAGGTCTATTCGAAGCCCCAAACATGAATGATTTCAGAAGAGAGCTCAGAAAAAAAATCTCCGTTACCAAGTGGGGATTCTATATGCTGGAGTTGAGCGGCAATGTTGTGTGCACTGACATTGATGGGCCAGCGATTAACTTTGAAGCCTTCAACTTAAACGAATCCTCCCCTTTAATTTTTACCAATATTCCTCTGCATAAAGACCCAGCTGGGTTTGAACATTTTATTGGATTCTGCCAAAGTCGCGAAGTGTGGTTAAGGGAAAAGCTGGGACGCCGTAAAAATCAGCACACACTCGATTTAATGACTGATGTTAAAGATCAAAAAGGACGCAAGTGGATTCATCCTGCGTCTACCCTTTCAACCGTAGGTGCCATTCAAATCAATCTCGCCAAAGGGATTGTTCACGTCAAAGAGGGAGACAGCGCTCTGACCTCTTCAGATCCAATATTAGAGTTTTCTTTGGCCAATCAAAGTGAGAGCAAGCTGCTTAAAAAGGCTGAGACACCTTCAGAATTTGAAAGGGCATGGAAACATGCTTCTTTGGCCCAAAGCCACTATGATCAAGGCTTATGGGACCTGGCCTATCACCATTTGCAGATGGCCGAGGCAATTATGCCGCACACTATATGGAAAGAGATACTCAAGTTCTATCTGAATGTCTGGAACTTTAAATTTGTCGCAAACAAGCGAGAACTGGCCCTCATTTATAGAGATCTCAAAAAAATATCTCCCCCAGAAATACTCAAGGATCAATGGTTGTTCTTGTGTATGAGGATGGAAAAGCGCTTGGGGCTGGTTTTAACAGTTAATGAATCTCTACTCTCCCCTTATCTTCGTGGTGAGTTTAAAGCGGAACAAGAAGCCCCTCTCCCTCTGTTTAATACCTGGATGAAACTTCTTTATCCGCGGCTCGAAATTTTGGATGTTTTTTCGCCTCATCACAGGTAAAAAGGGGAAAAGGATTTTTATGGGACTACTCTATGTGTTTCCAGTATCGATGGAAGAGAAAGGCTTCGCCGAGGTTGAGAACAAAACCTTAACTCTGAAAACTTATGGCCTGCCCTATATATTCTGGGGATACGCGCTAGCTATTCTAATCATGATTTTATTTATGTTCCTTGCCGTCAAAGAGCCGGTTTTAAAACTTATTTCCCTAGGTGACGAAACAGATGCCACACTCGGATATGGATTTTTGGCCTTTTTAGGCTGCCTTCCGATCATTCTTTTTTCCTTTTTCTTCTACGAGAAACGAATTGTAAAAAATGAAAAGACACTCTCCCTGGAATACAGGATTTTCGGTTTAAAGGTTTTCTCTGAAAAATTTGTGATGGCACAAAAAGATGCATTTGCGATTGATCCCTACCTCTCATCACCCAATATCGCCCGAATCAAAGGCGGCGATGAGACTGTCGGTTTCCAAAACAAGGGCTACCACACTCTGACCCTTAACACGCAGGATGGAAAAAAGATTCTTATCGACCGTCATTCGAGAAAAGCAGATTTGATTAAGATGGAAGAACTTCTAAAAACCACGCTCTAAAACTGATAATTAAGGCCCAGGCCGAGTCTCGTTCCCATGAAAGATGGGTCAATGGAGCTATAAGTTCCTGAGGAAGAAAATCCCGCGAGCTTGGTGTAGTAAAAACCGCCATACCCCTCAACTCCAAAATTCTTTCCTAGACGATAAGTCAGGCTGAGACCGGCGCCAGTACTGTACCCATAACCATTCACCCTAAATTCATCTGCGAGAGAATATGTTGCAAATGGCACCGCCAGAAGTTGCATCAATACTCTTAATTTAAATCTTTTTTTGTCATAAATTCGTGCAGCAGCACCAAGCCCAAATTCCACCGCCCTAAAAACTTCTTGTTCAGCTTTGGCATTCATGAAATTTAACATCAAATCCAGGTCCCATTTGGGACTCATTTGGGCACCCCCACGGAGGCTGATTCCGACCCAGTTTACAGGGTCTTTATCTTTTAGCTCATCGTTTTCTACATCAAGATTAATTTGAGTGGCATAGCTAAATAGTGAAACTGAATAATTGGATTTATGTTCATCGACTGTGCTCTGTTGAAATCTCTCTGCGACCAAAACTGTAGAATCAACACTTTCTTTTTCCGTACTCACATCCAGAACTCGGATATAAGCAATTTTACCCGAAACAATCACAGGATAAACCTGCGCTCTATTTCTGGATATTTCACCCACTTTAATTTTTTTGCCTTTACGTACAAACCCGACTGGTGCGCTCATCTGTTCGTCGGCATAAATCACGGCCCGATCAACCATAACGATGGCACTCTGGGAAGCCAACAAATCTTGGCAGTAAGTCAGTGAGAGGAATAGACCATAGACATGGATAAAAATGCGAAGATGTTGGAATTTAAGAGGAAAGTATCGTCCCATATGTTTTCCGACCTTCTTAGTCTGAAAATGCTAAAATAACAGTTATCAATTTAAGTCTAACCTGACCCAGTGGAAAAGAGGAGCAAAAAAGCCCAATTACTTAATTTCTTTTGAGAGCTTCCGAAGAGTCAACTGTACTGGGTTTAACTTCAAGGATGATATATGAAGAGTTTACTTAAAAATTTATCACTACTAAGCATGGGTCTGATGATCTACGGCTGTAATGAGAAAATTTCTCCAGAACTTCAGAGTGGTAACTCCACCACGATACCAACAGCGGTCGCCCCCGATGAATATTATTTCAAAGTCACAAATAATTCCGCCACTGTTCTGAATTATGTTCTTCACAGAACCGGTGCTGGCAATGCAGCTGCTGATTGTAAAATTGCTTCTTCTGGAGTCGCACTCAGCAGTACTCTCTATATTGGTCAAGCGGCTTTAGGACATGATTCAAAAAC